>JADMIO010866667.1_pt1 | contig 72556 bp, 50 predicted proteins | sample 8958161 | NCBI WGS metagenome assembly JADMIO01 (sample SAMN16585339, study PRJNA669376) | soil metagenome | isolation source: Crop rotation soil | place: USA: Cullars Rotation, Alabama | collected 2011 | reverse complement strand
CGCGACAACTTGTCCACGTGGAATTCTAAGCTTAGGATCCCAATGTGCTGGAAAGCTGCGCCCTGCTCATTCCGAACCGGCTCGCCTGTACGGAAATGCTTGCCGACAGACTTCGTTTCCGAGTATCGCTCGGATGGTTTCTTGAGACGGACGTTTCCGAACACGTCAGCAGCCTTAACCGTGCTGGCCTGTAGTTCGGTAAACTTCTCGCTTGTAAGAGTGCCTGCATCCAACGCTTTTTGCGTGGCTGCCTTCCAGGCATCTTCACTAGTGAAAGTTGATACGGCGAAGTCGTTAGCGACCAGCCAATTTTTAAGAGCTTGCGAAACCATAGCGGCCCCCACACGAAGTGATCGTGAGAATTGCCGCTAACTTCTCTGAATTGTCGAAACAGCCCTGATGTTCAACTGTATACCAGCCGTCTATCTGCGGCCAGTGTAGGCGCGCTAGCGACATTGCGCGCGGCCCGGATGGCGAGCGCCAGCGCCGTTGCTGAGTCGCCGTGCGGAGTGCCGCCGTTGGCATTCGTTGGTGATTCGAGTCTGAACCCATAGCTGCGAGACGCCACGCGCAGGTTGCGCAGGTCCGCTGCTAGGATCGGATCGTTGAGCAGGTCGATAGTGTGGCCTCGAAATTCACTCAGCACCGTGGTTGCCAATTGCTGAAGCGTGCTGCCGGTCATCGGCACGGGCTCACACGGCACACCTTGCCGAGAGAGTCGCTGTAGCAAATGCTCGGCTTGCCATACGTCTGCCGACACTCGCGCTAGCCGATACTCGCGGTGAATTGCCGCAATCCGGTTTTCGACTTCGGACAAGTCCACCTTGCCGCCGTTCGGCTGCCAGATTTCCAAGCGACACAACTTGAGTCGATCCGATCCAGGAACACGGCGGTACTCGACCGCAGGCGAATCGAGCGCCGGGATTAGCTCTAGGTCGGCCATTGTCGCCAGCGTGCCCGTCAGCGCTGGGCGTCGCCTCATTACTGGCTCGCTGAATCCGACATGTCTGCCGACAACAGCGATAACGGTCGCATCGTGAACTAGCCCGATGTCAGCCCCCAACGTGTACTGCCAGCCACGTTCCGGCCCGCTCGGATGCTGTAGCGTCAATGCGGCGTCGATGTCGGCCAGCTCCAGCGCGTCGCCTGATCCTTCCACCCACTCATTCCGCCACAAGCGCCGGAACACCTTATCGGGCAGCAGCCGGCATTGCTCGGCTAAGTGCGCTTCGCTGATCCAACTGGCACAGCAGCCGTCTAGTCTGTGGAAATACCATGCAGGGTCTGTGCGAATCTTCTCGCGCAGCTCCCATTGCCAAGAGTCTTTGTAGCCCGCATTGCCGATGCTCACTAACAGCCCATGCCGGCGCTTGGCGATGGCGCTAAATCCGCTGTCCCATAGGTCGCGTTTTGCAGCGTGCGACACTTCATCGAAGATTGCAAAATCTACTAGCCAGCCGAAGCTACTCGCAACGTCGGCAGATTCGATGCGCAGTTCGCTGCCGGTATGCCGGTTGAGAATGCGCGTCGCCTGAACGTCGAGGATGGAAGCCAGCCAAGGATTTAGACGGCAGAGCGTATCAACAGAATTGCGAATCAGCGCGGCCTGATCGCGGTCGCAAGCGGCCACTGCCCCGGCGCGCTTCTGGCGACTGGCGAACAGTGCCCAACTCGCCATAACAGCAGTGTCGCCCGTCTTGCTGTGGCCACGGCCACGTTCCAACCACGCGCGAAGATAACGCGGTTCAACGTCGTGACCGGCGACCCGACGCCATGCGGGGTCTAGGGCGGCGAAGTCGGATCGTTGCCAGGGGTCGAGTATGTCGGCGAGCTTGCGAGGGCCGGCGTCGGTATCGACCAACAAATTCGCACGATAGGCAGCCGGATCGGCTTGCAACTGCTCAAGCTGTTTACGGTTCAAGTTTCATCGGTATGCCCTTGGGGTTAAACTGCCCGTATGCCGCAATTCAAATTATCGACGCTATTGCTCTTTATCGCAGTGCTCGGGTTGTGGCTCTCGACGCTGGCAAAATACACAGGCGCAGAGGATGTTAGAGCGTTCGTGTTGTTGGCTCTTGTGATCTACCCTGTGGCTGCCTTTGCGTATTCCAGCGGAGAGCGGCGCGCGTTCTGGGGCGGATTTGCTGGAACGATGGTTCTAATTGCGAGTCGCGGCAGCATAAGCGGTTTCACACCACGATTTAATTGGCTGTCTGGTTCATCTCAGCGATGGGCACTTAATCTGACTGCCGATCCACTCCAAGCAAGGCAGTACGGCACACTTTTACATGCAACCGCTCTTGTGCTGCTGTGGGTCGCTGTCGCTGCCGCGATGGGGCTGCTTTGCGTACTCGTTTTTAGGCAATCTAGAACGCCCTAAGCGTCTTCGCCTAAGCTGTCCCAACTAGGTTCGTCGTCATCCGGCAGTTGCGAGGCAAGGTGTTTCTCCACAAGCGTTTGCCCATCGCTGATTAACTTTTGGTTCCGCAGGATTTCGGCCAGCATATCGGCCATCGGCGCTAGTACGGCGTCAGTGAGTGAGACTAGGTGCGACCGCACCACGTTTTCGACTTCGTGGCGGACAATATTGCGGATGATTCTGCGGTTATCTTCGCTGAGCGTTTCGTCCATCTAACTTCCCTCCCTGATTGGGTTCAAGTTTTCCCGCGTCGCCGTAGCGACCTTGCATGCCATTGGCACCGCATTGAGCAGAAGCGCTGGTGAGCGCGTCGCGTGCCGTATTCGTCGCCGCACGATTCACAACTCCTAATCTGCCGATCCAGGGGTACACCCGCCCGGCGTCGGACTCGCAGTGAGACGGCGTTAAGTTTGCAGCGACGACTGCAATACTCCCGACGCGGGTTGTCTGCTGTAAACGTCTCAAAGCACCATTCGCAAAGTTTCTCAGCCATTGTCGGCGTCGGCTCCCGTAACGTCTGGCGACGGCAGCACGGGGCCGTACAAGCTGTCGATAACGTCGGCCGGGCTCTGCTCTAGCCGCAGGCGCTCAACGGCCTTGTCGCGTAGGTCAGAGTGCTTTGCCATCGTGCTAACGAAGTGAAGGCGCTCAGTTGGGGACAGCTTGTCTTTGGCTTCGGTCAACCACCGCACCGCGAGACGGCAGACGATTTCGTGGCGGGTTGCAGTGTTGATCGCAAGCTCATGGCCCGGCCGTAGCTCGCCGTGGGCCTCAACCGTCAGCATCTCAAGCTTGCGCCTGAACGATTGGACGTCCCGCGTCACGCGCCTATCCGGGAGAGCCCCGAGCTTGCACAACCGCACGGCCTCAGACGAAACCCCAGAGCGCAGGCCGTTGACATTGCCACGCGGCGCACCGTGCCCCACCGATGCGCGGTTGCCCGGCTCAAATGCTCTCGGATTCGTGCTGCTACTGGCTGTCATTCGCTGCCTATCCTTTGGGCAGACACCCATGCAAGGTGTCAGACCAACTATCGACGTTGAGTAATCCACTGGTTTTCAAGGTCCGCCAATCGCTAGAGCAACGGTTCGTGAATCCGATCCTAGGTGTACTCTCCCGGCGATTGGCTCCCCCGGGCCCAGGTCGGTTTCTAACGCTCTGGTTTGGTTTTCCCCCTGCTACAATCCCTATAGCAGCGGCTAAATCTCATGCGTGACGCAATTACCATCATCGTCGCTTCGCTTGTTATGATTCTCACCCCGTTTCTCACGGTGCTTGCCTCTGCTGCGGCGCTTGAGTTCATTGCTCGGCACCGGCGATTCTCAATCCGCGATTTGTTTGTGCTCACTACTGCGGTCGCCGTCGTGGCTGCCATCATTGCCGCCCTTTTCCGGTAACTGCTGCATTCTATTCATTTGTTCACCACTGAAAATTTTCAGTAGCTCAGAATGGAATCGCTTCGGGGTCAGCCTCAAGCAATTCCCGGTTCAAGTCGTCAGGGTCGTCAGCCGCAGTCGCGTGTTCTGTCTCGACATCGTGGTACGGAGCGCCGTTGACGCCTTGTCTCAGGTTTGTGCCTGCCTCCGGAAACTTGAGAAACCTGACATCTTGAGAATGATTACCACCTATAGGGGAGAGAGTTTCAGGTTTATCAAGATTGTCAGGTTTCACGTTGTTCCAAGTAGCGTCAGCAGTTTCAGGTTTCTCAGGATTATCAAGTTGTTCAATGACACCGTCACTTGAAACTGCCGGCAGCGACCACAAAGCGCCGCCGTCAGTAGCGGTGTCATGCTTCCCACCAATCTCAGGGAGAGCGCGATAAATCGTGCTCTTGCTGAACCCGGCTGCCGACGCTGCTGCTACGACTTCGCGGGCGAGTTTCGGACCATTGGCCAGAACACCCCGCAGCCAGTCAGCAGCACGATTGCGAGCAGCCGCTGCTGGTCCTCGCTTGCGCGGCTGTAGGGCCTCGCTGGCGGTCATCTTCACTGGCTCAGCTTCCCAGGTGAAAACCACCTCGCCGTTCATTTCCTCAATTCGATAGGCCAGCCCCGTTCGACTTCCGGAGAGATTGTTTTTCAGTAAGGTCATCGTGCGGCGCTGTGGGTTCTGCAGATCGGCTGACACCGCCCACACTGCCCTCGCGGCAGCCACAAAGGCAATGCTGCCTGACGTTCGATACATCGCATCGCATTCGCGCTTGTTCAGATGCATGACCAGGACCAGCGCCACGCGCTTCTCTGCCGCGAGCTTCGCCAGTGGCGTGAGCACCCGCCGAACGTCGGCGTCTTTGTGCGTATCGACTTTCCCCATGAACGCCGACGCTGGATCAATGACCACCAGCCGGCAATTCTCTACGTCGTCGATCACTTCGCGCAGTTGTTCGATGTCCCGCCCGACGTCTGACAGAGACTGAAGCAGCGCCACCCGCTTACAGTCGGCCCCCAGCGCATCCAGACGAGGGCGGATCGTGTCGTGCGGGTCATCTTCAGCAGACAGCATGACCACCCCGCCTACCGGCTGCGGTATGCCCGGACGATCAGGCCACGGCGCGCCACGGCTGATTGCTGACGCCATGCTGAGAGTGACGAACGATTTCCCGTTGTCCGCATCGCCGACCAATAGTGTCAACTTGCCTAGCGGGAATCGTTCAGGCCAGAGCCATTCCAGCCGCTGCGGCTGAACATCCGACATATACACCCACTCGGCCTTGCAACCTGTGCCATCCATAGTGCTTCCCTCCCCCGCCCTCAGATGTACTCTATAAAACCGGCCCGCTTGCAACTGCGATAACTCTTGGGTTGCTTCGGTGCCGCAGACACGGTTCGCGACTTCTCGAACGTGGCCAGCGCGTCGGGAGCCACGCGGAATCGTGGCACCTTGCTGACATCGCTGGCGACGTTGACGGCGACCAACTGCCCGCCGTGAATCCACTCCCGCACCCGCGAGGCCTTCACACCTAGACGTTCGGCAACTTCGCGCACCGTGAGCATTTTTGGGGGGCGCTTCATTGCTCACCCCCTTCCAATTTTCCAAGCAGCACACCATACGCGGCTGCTAGGTCGATGATGGCAATCGGCAGCCCAAGATTGAACGCGGCTGCTAGGTCGATGTGCTCGTTATGAAACAGTTCGCCGCTGGCGAATTGCCGGGGGAACGGTTCGTTCGCACCAATCGTGAGCAAGAATTTCCGGCCGACGGCCCACTCACTTTGAAGCGCGCTGAGCCCCCTGCGTCGCAACCAGTTTGCGACCGCCGTGCATTGACTGAGCTTGAATCCCCGCCGTTGCAAGTCGCGACAGATCGCGATTGTCAGAAGATCAACGACGGAAAATGAATACCGACCGTGGCCATCCGGGCGCAGGATACCCGCATCGGACCAGCGACCAACGGTCTTAGTCGTGACGCCAAATAATTCGGCGACACGCCGCGAGGAAACCCGTGCGGGCTCCGCTGCTGCTTTCGTTTCCATACCTCGAACCCTCAATCAAAACCAAACCCGGCCCGCGCGGGCCGTAACGTGAATGCCTTCCTTTCTGGTTTGTTTGGTGATTGACTGTGAGGGTTGCGAACGACGGGCACCGTCGCCGATTTCATGATAGGCAGCACACTGACAGGGACTCGCAAGTCGATTCCGCGAAGCTTTGCCGAACAGTTTGCAGCACGGGCTGCAAATGAGAAAAGCCGGCTGCAACTTATGAGTTACAACCGGCTTAGAAGAATGGCGGCGACCTAACGGTTAGATCGCCGCGTTCACGCCGACGCTGTTGGACACTTCGCCCGACCGGACCAGCGGTGACGGATAGAGCCACTCCAACACGTACCCCGCAACCTTTACTAGCCGGGCGTCGGCAACGTGTTCGCGGTAGTGGTCGTCAATCGCACTATCAAGATGGCCCATGATTAGCCGGGTCGCTGGCTGATCCAGAGTTTCATCGGCAACGGTGCGGAACGTGCGGCGCAGCGCGTAGAAGTTCAGCCCGTGCCGCTTGATGCCGAGCTTGCGGAGCAGTTTTGCAAACTCTTTGCTGATCGCATCGTCAGTCGCACCTGAAACCGGATTCAACTTGCACCACGGCGTACCGCATCGCGTCACAAACACTAGATCAGCGTCGGCCGGGTCTTTGGCTGCTGGGCAGCGCGAGAGCCACTCACGCAAAGCGCGCTCTGTGGACTTCCACAACGGGCAGCGACGTTCGGCCCCGGTCTTAGGACGCGGGAACGTAATCCAGCCCCGTTCAAAGTCGATGGCAGTACGTGGCAAGCTCGCAAGATCGGCCTGCCCCATCGCCGCGTTGATGCCGAGCAAGATCATCGCGCGCATTGCCGGGGAAGCGTTCGCCAGCAGCTTACGGATTTCATCGGCCGTGAATGCTCGGGAACCTTTTTGCTGACGGAGCTTTCGCAGCACCTTGCGCGATGGTTTCTTGAACACTGCACCGAAGCGCACCGGAGTTGCAATCAGCCCCATATCGTAACACCACTTGAACAGCGTGCGAGCGCGCTGAACGTCGCCAGACAGGCACACTGGCCCACGGCTGCCCTTGCGTTTGCCGTTGGTGAATTCGGCTCGCAAGTTCGCGAAGTCTTCCGGCGTTAGATTCTCGACCATGCGACCGGGGCCGAAAGCTTTTGACACCCGCTCGCACGTGTTGCGGTAGTCGTGCCAGGAACGCAGGGAGAGTTCGCCCGAGTCAACCAGGGCGCGCTTGGCGTTCAAGAATTCGTTACAGGCTGCCTTAACAGTCAGCCCATCGGTCGCGGGCGGTTTGACACCCGCATGGAGATAGTCGCGCTGACGTTCGTACTCGGCCAACGCGGCCTGCCAACCGCCTGCCCACGAACCAAAGTAATAGACTTTCCCCCGAATCTTTTTGCAGTAACGGCCTGATGGATGGATCGTTAGGGGGAATTTGTCATACGGTTTCGACGGTTTCGCAGACCTAGCTGCGACGCTAGAATAAGACACGGCTTCACCTTTTGGAGAATTAACACTTGACTGGTGGAGTCACCGCTCCGCGCTTGGTGCAAACAGGCGCGGAGCACTGCCGGAATACTAAAAGGTGTCACTTCGGGTGTCAAAGAGGAAAAACGACAAAACAACAGACACCCAATCGGACCTTGGAAACAAGGCAATCCGAGCTCGTAGCTCAGTCGGTAGAGCAACGGACTTTTAATCCGTAGGTCGTGGGTTCGAATCCCGCCGGGCTCAATACTTCAGCAGGTTCGTGCGTGTCGCTCGCGTGCGACTGGCGAGCCAGTCGCACTTTTCGTGCGCCCGCTTCGATCGATAGGCCATCCGGGCATATTTTTTAGCTTCGAAAGCGGTTCGGATTCTGTCGCCGCAAAGAAGCCGACGAGCTCCGACGGCCTCAAGCGATCCTTAACAAAGAGTATCATCTCGAGTTTCTACAACGGCCAGCACCAACACTATTGTGGCGTGGATCTGCGCACGAAGTGGATGTACCTGTGCATCCTCAATCATGAGGGTAACAAGCTTGGAATGATGCCTCCACTTTTCAGTAGGCCGGTTTCCCAGCAGACTTAGCTTTGTTCACTCGCAACCTAGGGAGCGCGATGCCGCGTGGGTATAATCAGATTAACCATGCGCAAGATACTTACCCATCATCCGTTCTCGCAGCCGCTTAACGTGCTGGCCGCTCTGATTTTTGTGGCGGCCGCCCTCATCGCCGATGTTGCCTTCGGCGTAGATTTCGCGCATGACATTGTGCCCTTGCTGAAGGAGCATTGCCTGGAGTGCCACGGCGGGCATCGGCAGGAGGGCGACTTCTCGATCAACACGCGGGAAGCCATTCTTGACTCAGGCGCCGTTGTTTTGGGCGATGCCGACGCTTCGCACCTGGTCGAGCTACTGGCATCGGATGATCCGGACGTGCGAATGCCCAAAGAGAAGCCACCGCTGCCTGAGGCGGCGGTCAACGCATTTCGAGCCTGGATCAATGACAGCATGCCCTGGGAAGCTGGGCTCACCTTCGCACCACACGACTATGAGCCGCCACTGCATCCGCGCCGACCCGATTTGCCGGCAGCCGTAAACAATCGCGAGAATCCGATCGATCGCATTCTCGATGCGTATTTGAAGGAGCGCGGTGTTCAGCCCCCGGCCCCACTTGATGATGCTGCATTCCTGCGACGTGCTTACCTAGATACCGTGGGCGTGCTGCCGACGTCGCAGCAGTTGGCGGACTTTCTGGCAGACGCCGACTCGCAAAAGCGAGCCCGCAAGATCGACGAGCTGCTCGATAACCGTGAAGCCTACACCGAGCATTGGCTTACTTTCTGGAACGATTTGCTGCGCAACGACTATCAAGGCACGGGGTACATCGAAGGCGGTCGCAAGCACATCAGTAAGTGGCTCTATCAGGCGATTTATGACAATATGCCGTTCGACCAGTTCGTGCGCGGGCTGATCGCGCCCTCACCGGAGTCCGAGGGTTTCATTTACGGAATTACGTGGCGCGGGAACGTCAACGCAAGCCAGACTCGGGAAATCCAGTTTGCACAAAACGTGTCCCAGGTGTTCCTCGGGATCAACATGAAGTGCGCGTCCTGCCACGATAGTTTCATTGACCGCTGGACGCTTGCCGAAACGTATGGATTGGCAGCGGTGTACGCCGAAAAGCCGTTGGAATTGTACCGCTGCGACAAACCAACGGGGAAAACCGCCGAAGCGAGCTGGATGTTTCCAGAGCTCGGCAAGATCGATCCGAATGCGCCTCGCGATGCTCGCTTGCAACAACTCGCGGACCTGATGACCCATCGCGAGAACGGTCGATTGACTCGCACGATCGTGAATCGCCTCTGGCACCGGCTCATGGGGCGCGGCATCGTGCATCCGGTGGACGCGATGCAGACTGAGCCGTGGAACGCCGATCTGCTCGACTACCTGGCGGTTTACCTGGCGGATAACTCGTACGATCTGAAGAGCGTCATTCGTCTGATCGCCAACTCGCAGGCTTTCCAATCGCAATCGATCATCGTTGACGAGGTGCCGACGGGGCCCGATTACGTTTACGAAGGACCGCTCGCGAAGCGAATGACGGCCGAGCAATTTGTTGACGCGCTGTGGCAACTTACGGACACGGGTCCGCACGAACCGCACAAAGTCGTCGCCGCCTTCCGCGCCGCCGAGAAGACCGCCCCGCGCGCGAGCTATCGAGCGTCGCTGACTGCGAGCGACATGCTAATGCGCTCGCTCGGGCGGCCGAATCGAGAACAGGTCACCAGCGAGCGCCCAGCAATGCTGACTACCTTGCAAGCGCTCGACCTTTCTAACAGCTCGGTTCTTGCGGAGACGCTGACGCGCGGCGCGCCAAACGTACTCGCCAAATCTCCAGAAGATCCGAATCGAATTGTCGAAGCCGTCTATCTATCTGCCCTCGCGCGGCAGCCAACGGACAAAGAGCGAGCGGTGGCGCTCGAGCTGGTAGGGTCGCCCGCAAGCCCGCAAGGTGTTGAGGATTTGCTGTGGGTAGTCATTATGCTACCGGAGTTCCAGATCATTCGCTGAAAGCGACGTAACGATGACAGAGCCTTTTTGTCAGCAACCGGACGGCGACCGCTCCCCTGCGATAACTCGTCGCAAGTACCTGCAAGCGATTGCTGCCGCCGGCACCGCCGCCTTAATGACGGGCGAGCCCAGGCTCGTTTCCGCTGCTGGTACCGGCAAAGAGGGTGACAAACTCCTCGCGAAGGCAGATGCCTGTATCCTGCTTTGGATGGGGGGCGGCATGGCCGCGCCCGAAACTTTTGATCCGAAGCGTTACCACCCGTTCGAAGTCGGCATGCCGGTTGAAAAGGTCATGAGCACCTTTCCGGCCATCGACACCGCGGTGGACAACATCAAAATATCGGCTGGTCTGGAGCGGATTGCCGCCGTGATGGATCGGGCTACTCTCATTCGTTCTCATGTACTACCCGACCTGGGCCACATTCTGCATTCGCGTCATCAGTATCATTGGCACACCGGATACGTGCCGCCGCAGACCGTGGCGGCTCCGCATATTGGAGCGTGGATGGCCCGGATCCTCGGCCCGGTAAACCCGGTGATTCCGCCGTTCATTAACATTGGACAGCGGCTGGAAGGGAACGGCGAGGCTGAGGAGCTTAAAGCATTCACCACGGCCGGCTTTCTCGGCTCCGAGTTCGGCCCATTCAACATTCCCTTCCCAGAGGACTCGACGCGAGCCGTTCAGCCGCCGCCGGGCATGGATGCTGGACGTTTTGAGAATCGATACCGGCTGTACAAAAAACTCATCGCCGAAAGTCCACAGGGCCGCTACTCGAGCGACTATCAGCAGGAATCGATGCTGCGATCATTCGATGCGGCTCATCGCCTGCTAACCTCGCGCGACAAACAGGCATTCGATCTGTCGCTGGAAGACAAGAAGAGCTTCGAGGCTTACGACACGGGCCGTTTCGGGCGTGGCTGTTTGCTAGCGCGGCGACTTGTCGAAGCAGGCGCCCGATTCGTGGAAGTCACCACGGAGTACATTCCGTTCGTGCATTGGGATACCCACGAAAACGGCCACGCCACCGTTGAGCGACTAAAAAAGGAAATCGACCGGCCCATCGCGCAGCTGATCCTCGATTTGGAGAGCCGTGGCTTGTTGGATCGGACGCTTGTTATCGTTGCCAGCGAATTCAGTCGCGACATGATGATCGAAGGTGTGCCGGGCAGCAATGCACGCGACCAATCGAGGGCCAAGACCGATGTGCTGCGCGAGCCCATTCACTACGGCCTGCACCGACACTTCACGGGCTCCTCGTCGGTACTGCTATTCGGGGGCGGAACCAAGCGAGGATTTCTATACGGCGAAACGGCGCCAGAGAGGCCTTGCCTGGTGACATCAGATCCAGTGAGCCTCACGGATCTTCACGCTACGATCATGCACCTGATGGGTATCAGCCCGAAGACGGCTTTCGACGTCGAACGCCGGCCGTTCTATGTCACCGAGGATGGCAAGGGAAAACCGGTGCTGGGCGTGATCGCCTAGATTGTCGTCTCTAAGCCAACAAGGCGCTCAGAACGGTTCGCCGTGTGCGCGGATTCATTTTCGTAAGTTGCCTGAGAGAATCACGGGGGCTTGTTTTTCGTTGCGACATATTTCCGCGCATTTCTGCATCTGAGTGCATTGGCCGGTGCAAGCGATTGGACGGCTTCAGCACCTTGGCAAAGTATTCCTCTCGGACTTGAGCATAGTGCTTTTGTCTCGGGCGAGGCGGCTGAGAGCACGTGGCGCCGACAATAGTACCTTCTCAATCCGCGGACTAGTACTTCGGAAGCAGGCGCCTCAAATTCTTGCCGTATGAGTCAGGCTGTCTTCAGTTACAATCAACTGTGAACAGTTGCGACGTGCATCGCGTTCGTCCAAGAGTGAAAATGTTGATGAGAACGCATGCCGATGACAATGCTCATCAAGTCATTCTTCGGCCTCGCTCTGATTTGCTCTGTCGCGATCACGCCGCTGACGATCCGCGCCGATGACGGCGTCACCTTCTTCGAGACCAAGATTCGTCCGCTGCTCACCGAGCATTGCATCAAGTGTCATGGCGGATCGGAGCCGAAGGGTGGCATATCACTTGAGCACCGCATGGGCTGGCTAGACGCCGGCGTGATTGAGCCGGGAGATCCGGAGGCAAGTCTTCTAATCACGGCAGTGCGATACGCCGACCAAGACCTTGCGATGCCGCCGAAGGACGCTGGCGGCAAGCTGAGTGCAGTCAAAATCGCCGCGCTGGAAACATGGGTTCAGATGGGTGCGCCCGACCCGCGCGAATCAGCCGCCGTGGCGGAAGACAGTTCGGCGCGCGGGCCGAAGCTCAGGGGCCGCGAGTTCAAGCTGACCGATGCTGACCGGAATTACTGGGCTTTTCAGCCGGTCACGTCGCCGACCATTCCCGCCGAGAAGTCAGACGCAGCGATTGACGCGCTGCTGCTCACGAAGCTCCAGGAAAAAGGCCTGGCGATGAGTCAACCCGCCTCGCCGCGCGAGCAGGTTCGGCGTGCCTACTTTGATCTGTGGGGATTGCCACCAAGCCCACAAGCCGTTGCCGACTTCGAGCGTGAGCCGACAGACGCGCATTGGGAGCGGCTGATCGATGGACTGCTCGCTTCACCTCACTACGGCGAGCGTTGGGGGCGGCACTGGCTGGACTTGGTGCGGTATGCCGAGAGCAACGGTTACGAACGCGATGGCGACAAGCCCAACGCGTGGCGATACCGAGACTATGTAATTGACTCGTTCAACAGCGACAAACCATACGATCGGTTCGTGCGTGAACAATTGGCGGGAGATGAAATCGTCGAACAGGCAGCGTCCGCTACAGAGAACAGCCAAGAATGGCGCGACGCAATCGTGGCGACCGGATTCTATCGCCTCCATGTTTGGGATGATGAACCGGACAGTACGGTCGTAGCCGAGTATGATGACTTCGATGACATCATCGTCACTACCGGCACAGCGTTTCTCGGTCTGACCATCGGCTGTGCGCGTTGCCACGATCACAAATTCGATCCACTCAGCCAGGCCGACTACTATTCGCTTTTGAGTTTCTTCCGCGGCATCGATCCTTACGGCCAGCATAAGACCGGCGGCGGCGGTCGAGGGACAGGTCGCATCGAGCGACTGCTGGTTTCACCAGCCGAGTTGGATCGCTGGCGGGAGGAACAAGCTCGGCGCGTCAAAGAGCTCGAACAGCGAATCGCTCAAGCTCCGAATCAAGAAGCGAAAACAGCGGCCGAGGCGGAGCTGAAACTGGCTCAAGATGCCAAGCCGCCGTTCGATTCGGCATTGGCCGTGGCCGAAAATGGCTCGAACGTCCCGGCGACGCATGTTCTCTATCGCGGCGACGTGAATTCGCCACGCGACCAGGTGTTCCCCGAATTTCCGAAGGTCTTCAATCTTTCGCCTCCCCAATTACCCGCTCCGACCGAGGCAGCGACATCCTCTGGCCGACGCCGCGAATTGGCCAATTGGATCGCCAGTCCCCAGAACCCACTCACAGCTCGCGTGATGGTGAATCGAATCTGGCAGCACCATTTCGGCGTGGGCCTGGTGCCAACACCCGATGACTTCGGAAACGCGGGGTTGCCTCCCACAAACCAACCGTTGCTGGACTTTCTGGCCGCGAAGTTTGTCGAGGAAGGTTGGAAAATGAAATCAATGCACCGGCTGATTATGACCAGCCAGGTGTACCGCCAATCGTCGCGCGCAGACAATTCGGAAGCTCTCGAAGTCGATCAAGAGAACGCGTTGTTGTGGCGGCAGAATCTTCGCCGCGTCGATGCAGAAGCAATTCGCGACACGATGCTCGCTGTGAGTGGATCGTTGAATCTCAAGCAAGGTGGACCGAGCGTGTTCCCAACCTTGTCCCAGGAACTGCACGGCGGGCAGGACACCTCCGAGAAAGGCTGGCAGGACAGTCCGGCCAACGAGCAAAACAGACGCAGCGTGTATCTGGTCGTGAAACGTGGATTGAAGGTGCCGTTTCTCGAAACGTTTGATTTTGCAAACAGTACGTCACCGGCCGGCACGCGGCCGGTGACGACAACAGCACCCCAAGCACTGCTGCTACTCAATGACAGCTTTATCCAGTCGCAGGCCGATGCACTCGCCTCACGCGTGGTCCAGGATGTCGGCAACGACACCCAGTCGCAAATCACACGCGTGTTTCAACTTGTCCTGCAACGAGATCCAAATCCATCCGAGCGCCAAGCCGCGGAAGAATGCCTAGCGGAGCAGCGGCGGCTGTCGGTTGAGGAACACAAGCAAGATCCGGATCGTGATGCACTGCAAAGCGTTTGTCGCGGGCTTCTGAACATCAATGAAATGATCTACGTGGACTGACTCAGACAAAGACTTTGCCATCCGCGCCAGGGAATGCGTCATGAATCCGGCTGATCACAATCTTCGACCCCGTCGCCAATTCCTTGGGGAGCTCGGAGCCGGTTTCGGCGGCCTCGCGCTCACGTCGCTGCTCGATGCTGACGGATTCTTTGCCGCCCAAGCAAACGCTGCCGAAACCACGTTGACCGCCCGGCAGCCGCTCAAGATCGCGCACCTGCCGAACAAGGCCAAGTCGTGCATCTTCCTTTTCATGTTTGGCGGGCCGTCGCAAGTTGATTTATTCGACTATAAGCCGGAGCTTCAGCGACGCGATGGGCAGTCCATCGACAATGAGTTTCGGCGCGGGACGAAAACCAAAGCGACGTTGCAGGCCAGTCGGCGCACGTTCCGACAGTGCGGGGAATCCGGACAGTGGTGCTCAGACGCGTTCCCACACATCGCGGCGCACATGGATAAGTTAGCCGTTGTGAAGTCGCTCTATAGCGACTCCTTCGCGCACGGCAGCGCCCTATTGCAGATGAACAGCGGGCGCATCCTGCAAGGCCATCCATCCGTGGGTGCCTGGATCAACTACGGTCTGGGCTCGATGAATAACAACCTGCCGTCCTACGTGGTGATGCTCGATCCCCGCGGCGGTCCGACTAGTGGGCCGCCAAACTGGTCGAGCGGATACATGCCAGCCGAGTATCAGGGAACCGTGTTGCGCACGACCGGCGACCCAATCCTCAACCTGCAGCCGCCCGCAGGCATGAGCCGCTCGCGTCAGCGACGCGAAATCGATTTCATCAACGACCTCAACGCCACTCACGAAGCGGCACACCCAGGCTATTCGGAGCTGGCAGCGCGCATCGCGAGTTACGAGCTCGCCTTCAATTTACAGGTCACCGCGCCCGAAGCGCTTGATCTCAGCCAGGAGGACCAGCGTACCCTCGATTCCTATGGCGTCCATGAACCCAAACCGGACTGGAACTCGTTGGCGCTCGGCCCGGCTACTTTCGGCAGGCAATGTTTGATCGCACGCCGCTTAGTGGAGCGCGATGTGCGGTTCGTGCAAATCTATTCCGGCGGTGGCCCGGCGGGCGGGCAGAATTCCTGGGACGGCCATCATGGAATTGAGGAAAATCTCAAACTCCATGCGCCCGAAGTCGATCAGCCGATTGCAGCGCTGCTCGCCGACCTGGATCAACGCGGCATGCTCGAGGAAACGCTCGTGGTCTGGGGTGGCGAATTTGGCCGCATGCCCGTTTCAGAAACCTACAACACGGGCGGTAAACCGGGCGGTCGCGACCATAATCCAAAAGGATTCACTTATTGGATGGCAGGTGCCGGCGTGAAAGGAGGCACCAGCTATGGCGAAACCGACGAACTCGGCGAAGCCGCCGTCGTGAACCGTCATCATCTGCGTGATCTTCACGCGACGATTTTGCACTTAATGGGACTCGATCACAAGAAATTGACCTACCTGTACGGCGGTCTCGAGCAAAAGCTCACCGGAGTCGTGGAAGCCAATGTTATCCACGGAATAATGCGCTAGGCGCCCGGCGAGCATGGCGACACGTCGAACTGCTCCATCACCCTCGCCAGCGGTGTCTTCAAGGTAAACCGACCGCACATCCTCAAGCTTTCGTGGCGTGAAGCGGTTACTTAAAGTCCCGGAGGTATACGCGCGCGGCAACCCATCCTTAGCACCGCCCTACCCTGGCCCTCTCAAGCACAGGAAGGAACTAAGAATCACGAGCCTTCTTTGTCCAGTTGCTCCGCCGCCTTCACCGCATCGGGCAGGCCCTTGTCGGCGCGGCCCAGGGCGCCGCGGCCTTCGCGTAACCGGTCGCGTACATCCTGCTGAATATATTCGTGGTCGGCTTCCCACACTCGCTTTTTGTCATCATCGGTGAGCGGCTTGAGCGGGCGAATCACGCGCATGCCCACGCCGGTCGCCGCCTCCTCGGTGTACCACCACGGACTCAGCGGGATGTTCGGATCGGAAAGCTTCCAGTCCTGCTCTTCCGACTTGTGCCGGGCAGCGCTGCGGTGGATCGGCGGCGGGTCGAGCCAGCTGCCGCCGCGGATTGAGCGCGGATAAACCTTCTTCGGCCAGCGAATGGCATCGGCGGTCGCGATGGGAAACATTCCTTTTTTCTGCAGCTCGGCGTACGTGTCGGGTGAATACTCGTCGAGCGTCCACTCGGCCACGTTGCCGTGCATGTCATGCAGGCCCCACGGGTTCGGCTTCTTCGATGCTACAGGGTGCGTTTGGTAGTCGCTGTTGTCGTCGTACCAGGCGTACTCCGCGATCGCAGCCGGATCGTCTCCGAACGAGTAAGCCGTCGTGGTGCCAGCGCGGGCAGCGTACTCCCACTCGGCTTCACTTGGCAGACGATATCCCTGGCCCGTGATTCCGCTGAGCCACTTGGTGTACTGCTTGGCAGCGAACGGTGTGATGGTGACGGCCGGCTGGTTGGGCTGATCGCCGGAGCCATACGTGAACGACGAATCGTAGAGCGGCGTCGGCGAGGTCACGGCATCGACGTCCCAATCATCTTCGACCTTCCCGTTCCACGCGTGCGCTTTCACGAGCTTCCAGTTCTCGGCAGCAGCCGCGTCGCCGCCGGCCTCCTTGGTTGCGAGCAGCTGCAGCTTCTTGAACGCATCGTACATCGCCATGAACGACTGGTACTCGGCCCAGGTCACCTCGGTCTTGCCAACCCAGAATGGTTCGACCTTGATGCTCACCTGCGGACCTTCGTCCTCCTGACGTTCGGCCTCGCCTTCGGGGCTTCCAATCAGAAACTCGCCGCCGGGGACGGGGATCATTTCAAACGAAACATCCGTGCCCGGGATTTTTTCCGTGTAGGGAACCATGTAGCCGCCGTCCACCTTGATGGCCGGGCCCTCCGCTGGCGGTTCGGCGGCGATGCCGGGGGCGGTCGCGGGCGGCGTTTCCTTGGCGATTGATTGGCAAGCTAAACCGCAGCCGGCGGCCATGCAGAACAGGAAGCAATTCCAGCGGATAAATGGATTCATGTTAGTAAGGCGGGCTGACGACATCGTCGCGACGGCAGGCAGGATAAAGGAGCCGTCGCGGAAGAAGTTTGGAACCGCATTCAGCTTAACAATGGCCTTCGACGACCGCAATTCGAGAGCATTTTTCTCAACGATCCGGCGGGTGGGATCGAGTTGCTGACTATGATATTCTTACACCAATAACCCGGATCGCAGCTCACAAAACTTCCCAATTCGAGGTCTCTAGTCATGTCGGAAAGTGCCCCGTGGATCACGTATCGCCCCGAGCTCAAAGTTCTTGACTGCACGATCCGCGATGGCGGGCTGATCAATAGCCATAAGTTCTCCGAGGAGCTGGTTCGCGCCGTGTACGACACGTGCGTCGAGGCCGGCGTCGATTACATGGAAGTAGGTTACAAGGCCTCACCGCGGCAGCATCCTCGCGAAAAGTTCGGGTTGTGGCGGTTCTGCGATGAAGACGTGCTCAACCGCGTGTTCGCCGATCACGATCCAGACCGCACCGGCTTGAAGCTCGCTGTGATGGCGGATGCCGGCAAGTCCGACTGGCGCGAGCAGATCGTGCCTTGCAAGGACAGCAAGATCGACTTGGTTCGCGTGGCCTTCTACGCGCATCAGGTTTCCGAAGCGGTCGAAATGCTCAATTTCTGCCACGAGCAAGGATACGAAACCAGCGCGAACCTGATGGCGGTAACGAATATCGAAGACGTCGAGATCGATACCGTGTTGCAGGCGGTTCGCACGACGCCCGCACAAGTGATGTGCATCGTCGATAGCTTTGGGCACCTGTACCGCGAGCAAGTCGATCGACTCTACAAGAAGTACACGGAGGCGCTAGCCGGCACCAGCAAGGAGATCGGCATGCACGCCCACAACAACATCCAGCTCGCGTTCGCCAACACGATCGAGGCGATCATTCTGGGAGCCAACCGCGTGGATGCGACGATGGGTGGCCTCGGTCGCGGCGCCGGCAACTGCCCCATGGAGCTGCTGCTGGGTTTCCTGCGCAATCCGAAATTCCGGCTACGGCCGATCATCAGCCTGCTGCAGCATCACATCGAACCGTTGAAATCGACGGTCGAGTGGGGCCCGCTCGTGCCGTACAACATCACCGGGCAGTTGAATCTGCACCCACGGGCGGCGATGGAATTCCGCGACAGCGCCGAGAAAGACGACTTCGTGAAGTTCTATGATCAGGTGGCCGAGGTCTAACGTCTCGGAATGACCGTGACCGCGACTAGACCTTGCCGAGAGCGAACACCGCGCCGCAGTCGAAGCAGTTGTCGTTGATGCGCGTGCTGCGGACGATCTCGATCTGAAACTCTTTAGTGTTCGGCACGCGGATCGTGGCGCGGCACCCAAGGGTCAGGTCGATCGGCGCGAGAAACCGCACACCGCCGCGTGAGGCGTCGGCACTATAGATTCCCAGCATGCGGCCTTCGTACCGCAGAATCGCCTTGCCGCGCACGAAAAACCGCGGGAAGGCGCGCCGGCAGTTGCTCTGCCGCGTCATCATGCCGACCGGCTCGCAAAATTCTTCCAGCTCGTTCGGCGGCAGTACCGCCTGGAGTTCGGTCAGGTCCCAATCGTGGGCCAAGGCCTCTTGGGCAGGAGAGAGTTCTTGCATCGAATGACCCTCAAACACGTAAACTTCCTTAGGGGCGTCTGCAAAAATCGCCCCTTTTGAAAGTGTACGGCGCGCAGAGGCGCCCGACCGTGAATCGGTCGTGGCGTGCGTCGTCTGATGCGGGTTGGTGCGATGGTTCGGGGACGTGGAATGTGAATGGTCCGGTCGTAGCGATTCCGCCGGTGACACCGGGGCCGGCATGCAGTTTGCTTCCTGCCGTTACCAATTCCATCGCGTCTCCGGAGGGATTGAAAATGGCTCGAGGATCCAAAAAGAAGTACACCAACAAACAGAAGCGACAGGCAAAACACATTGAAGAAGGCTATGAAGAACGAGGCGTCAGTGAAGAAGAGGCCGAACGCCGAGCCTGGGCGACAGTGAACAAAGCGAGCGGCGGCGGCAAAAAGTCCGGCAGCGGCCGCGGGAAGAAGGAGAATAAAGCGCCGTACAAGAAAGGTGGCAAAAAGGGCGGCAAGAAAGCGGGGAAGAAGAAAACTCGCAAGAAGGCCACGAAGAAAGGCGGCCGCAAGAAGGCAACCAAAAAGAAAAAGAGCGGTGGTCGGAAGAAGACCGGCGGGCGAAAGAAAGGTGGCCGGAAGAAGAAGAGCTGATGCTCGGACGATAACTGCGTACAAAACGGGCCGCTTGCGGCTTAGCGCTAAGCCGCAAGTGGCCGTGAGGGATTCGCCGGGCGCAGTGAACGCGATTCCAGAGTGCGGCGTTCGCTACGCCGTTTTCTCGAGGTCGCTCGCCTGATTGAGCTTATTGTAAAGCGTCTTGAGGCTGATACCGAGTTCCTCAGCCGCCTTCGGCTTGTTGCCGCCGTGACGTTCGAGGGCCTGATAAATCGCTTGCATTTCGAGATCACGCAACGAGATTGGGCCGGGGTGATTGGCGGCAGCGCCGGTGAGTTGGCGACGCGTAAAGTGCGCCGGGAGGTGTTCTGCTGTAATCGGTCCGCCGTCGCACAGAATCGTGGCATGCTCCAGCACGTTGGCCAACTCGCGAACGTTGCCAGGCCAAACATGCGACTTGAGTATGACGATCGCATCCTCCGTTATTTGCCGACCGGCCGACGTATTTTTGCCGCGGAAGCGGGCAAGCAGGTGCTCGGCCAACTCGGGGATGTCCTCGAGCCGATCGCGCAGCGGCGGGAGGAAGATTTCGAACGTGTTGATGCGGTACATCAAGTCTTCGCGGAAGTCGCCCGCGGCGACCATCTCGGGCAAGTCGCGGTGCGTGGCACACACGACGCGCACATCGACGTTGACCGACTTGTTCTCGCCGACCCGGCGAATCTCGCGGCTCTCAAGCACCCGCAATAGCTTGGCCTGCATCGCTTTGGGCAGTTCACCGATTTCGTCGAGAAAGATCGTGCCGCCGTTCGCCACTTCGAACAGGCCAATGCGATGTTCATCGGCGCCCGTAAACGCACCTTTGCGGTGGCCAAACAGTTCGCTTTCGATCAGCGACTCCGGCAGCGCGCCGCAATTGATGGCCACGAACGGCTCGCTCGAGCGCGAGCTTTGCTCGTGGACAGCGCGAGCGACGAGTTCCTTGCCGGTGCCCGTTTCACCGAGGATGAGCACGGTGGATGGTGTTGGAGCGACCTTGGCGATCAGCGACTTCACTCGCTCCATTCCGCCGGAGGTGCCCATCAGGCGCGGCGTGCCTTCAATGCGATCGAGCCGTTGCTTGAGGGCGCGATACTGTTGCGTGAGCTTCCGCTTCTGTTGCACACGGCGGAGCAGCGATTCGATCTCCACCAACTTGCACGGCTTCGTGAGGTAGTCGAACGCGCCGTGGCGCAGAGCCGCGACTGCCGTTTCGAGCGAGGACTTGCCTGTGAGGACCACAGCCTCGGCATCCGGGCACAACTCGCGCGCACGGGCGATCACTTCGATACCGCTGAGGCCGGGCATGTCGAGATCGACGAGCAGGCAGTCGAACGATTCCTTCTCGAGCGCGGCCGCGGCGGTGAGGCCGTCCGGGCAGACCGTGACCCGATGGCCCATGCGCGGAATCTCGTGCTTCATGAGCTCCTGCAGCGAACGCTCATCGTCGGCGAAGAGGAGCGAAAGGCCTAGAGACTCTGAGGCGGCTTCAGTGGATTGCGATTTAGTCATATGATTCAGAGCGATGCAAACTGTGAAGTTGGTTTGTTCAATCTTGGTTCAATAAAGTCGCTAAGCCGCTACCGGCTGACGCGCGCGGCGCGCGGCGGGGATTCGGAGCGGCAGCGTGACAGTGAATTTCGAGCCGCGGCCAACACCCTCGCTGTGCGGCACGATTTGCCCACCGTGTTCCTCGACGATGCGGTACGTGATCGACAGTCCGAGGCCGATGCCTTCGCCGCCGCGGCGACGAGTGAAGAACGGCTCGAACAAATGGCGGATGACCTCGTCGGTCATGCCGCAGCCGTCGTCCTTGACTTCGATGCACGCGTCGCCGTCGCGAGCAGTGACGGAAATCGTCACCGTGCCGCCGGAATCGACGCTGTCCAACCCGTTGGTGATCAGGTTCAGCACGACTTGCTTAATTTCCTGCGGGCAGATCTCGGCGATGATCGGATCGCCGTCGCGTAAGACCACGTTCTTATTCTGATACTTTCCGAGATGACGGATCATGTCGATGACGCCGCTAACGAGCTCGCGCAGGTCGGCGTTGCGGCGCTCGGAGTCGCCCATGCGGGAGAAATCGAGCAGCTTCTCGGTGATCTGCTTACAGCGGAAGGCTTCCTTTTGGATCATCTGCAGGTAGCTGCGGACGACTTCCCGATCGGCGGAGTGACCTTCGCTCACTTCCTCGAGCAGGTCGCCGAGTCGTGCTTCCAGCGACTCGCTGCACATGGCGATCGACGCCAGGGGATTGTTGATTTCGTGCGCTACACCGGCGGCCAGGAACCCGACGCTCGCCAACTGCTCGCCGCGGACTACTTGTTTGGTACGCTCACGAACCTGCCGATCGAGATCGTCGCGAATTTCCTGAAAGCGGGCCATCATCGCGTTCATCGCTTCGGCCAGCTCACCCATTTCATCGCTGGAATCGAGTCGGATGCGAGTATCGAACTTGCCGGCCGCCACTTCCCGCGAGCCGTGAACCAGCGTTGCCAACGGCCTCGCGATCCACTTGCGGAACAACTGCACAGCCGCGACCAGCAGCGCGCCGGCCAGACAAGCGGTACACCAGGCGAGCACGATTGCCCAGCGATACTGATTGCGAACCTCGTTCGACAGCTCGCGGAACCGTTCGTGCAAGTGCGTCGGAAGTTCGGCCACCAAGTCGTGCAGTTTATCGACATCGGCGCGCAACTGACTCAGCTTGGCGTCGTTTTCTAGAAGCCAGTCAGGTCCCTCATTATCCTTTTGCTCCATGCGCTGCAGCACGACCTTGATTTTTTCCAGCGTTTCTCGCTCATCGCTGTCGTCGCCGATGCCCGCGCCAGCACGCGAGCGATTGTAGTCGAGTTGTTCGGTGTAATTCGCAAGCGCCTGTCGGAAGGACTCGATCTTCGCTCCGTAGTCCTGCTGAATCAGGCTATCAGCTTCCCACGCGACTTTGCCGTGAAGATCTTCCAGCCGCTGACGATCGGCGACTTGATTGAGAATGCCGTGCAAGTCGCCGACGCGATCGCGGAGCTTATCGGCGAGCGGCAGCTCGGACGAACGCGCGCTCAAACTTTTCACAAGGCTGCGATACGCGTAGAGACCGTAGTACGCACTGCCGAACAGCGTGAGCACGGAGACTGCGAGCAGTCCCAAGCCCAGTTGCAGCTTGTTTCGGATTGGCCAGTGCGAAAAGAGCACGTGCGATCTCCGTATCGCGTGCACTCGACTCGATTGCAGTCGAGCACGTGGAGCGGTGCCGTTGTACGATTTTCAAAAAGCCCGCCAGTCTCCGACGGGGGCCGGGAATGTAGCAAAGCCGGGCTACCGGCGGAAGGCGGGACGGGCGTGAGCCGCGACGCGCAGCGGAGCGCGTGCTAGCGGCTGACGGAGTGCTAGTACCGGTTCACGCGGCGGAGAAGCCACGCGCCGGCGAGCGATAGCACAATGTTGCCGATCCAAACGGATTGCGGCGGGAGGATGCCATCCTTAGCCTGATCGACGCTGACGGCCATCAACGGATAATAAACGATCAGGATCGGCAAGAAGCACACAAAGAAGCTGGCGATGAATTCGCTGAACCGCATCCACACGGCCACCGGCACGCCCACAATCACGAAGCACAAGCAGCTGAATCCATTTGCCCAGCGGCGCCAGGGTTCGGTTTGCAGTCGATGGAGGCGCACGAGCGCCGATTCTTTTTCCTGATCATGCGTCTTCCAGGATTTATCGGACAGAGAATCGAAATCGCCCGTGAGCATTCCAAATGCGGCGTTCGCCACATTCGCCTTCTCGATTTTCTCCAGCTGGCCCTCCGATTCGGCGACGGCTGGAGAGATTTCGTTGAGCGCATACGTGGACGGGCTGCGATTCTTGTCGCTGTTTCCGGTCAGATCTTCGAGTGAGATAATGTACTCTTGGGTATCTGGATTGATCCATTTGATCGGGCCCTGCATGTCCAATCCCTTGAAGCTGACATACAACTTCTCTTCTTCGGGCTTCAGCGTCAGTTCGGCTTCGGTGGCCGAGAGCGTCATGGTGCCTCGCTCGCCCGATCCCTGAATAATGATGGTGGGGTCGATGAGTCGATGGCCATCGACTTCACGGACGGAAATGTTGGCTTTTCCCAGATTGTAAGTGTGGTTGATCCGGAGCTGGCTGTAGATCACTTCTTCGCTGGAAGCGAGAAATACGCGCTGCACACCAAGACGGCCCCAGCTCACCGCGAGGTCGTTCAGGACAACTGCAAGGAAGCTGATCAACGTTGCAAGTACCAGCGTCGGCCAGACGACAGCCATCGGTGAGATGCCGAGCGCTTTGATGGCGACGATCTCGTTATATGAGGCCATCCGTCCATAGACGCTCGTGGTTGCCAGCAGCATCGTGCCCGGGACGGCGAACTGCATGGCTTGCGGCAACAGGTAGGGCGCCATTCGAAAAAGAATGCCCAAGCCAATGTGTTTATCCACCGCCTCTTTGCCGATCAGCCCGACAAAAATCAACAACGTGAGCCCGGTGAGCGTGATCAGGAAGACCTTAAGCAGGTCGAACAGCACGTAACGGGTGAGAATGCGCATGGAGGTGCGGTACTCTAGCACGAGCGGAGGGAGGCGCGAACGACAGTTGCGTGCTAGCAGTCGGCCGCAAACTAGCAAGCTGCAGAGGAACGCGTCGTAAGCGAATGCCGCCAAAAGTGGCGAAAAGATTGCGTCTTAGATGGCGTTCGAATCGCCGTCGATCGTGGGACGCTTTTCGCGGAGCTGCCGCATGATGGAGCGAATCGCGTGACTGTATTGCCGGACGGCGGCGAGGTGGTCGCCCTTCTCCGCGGCAGCTGCGGCGGCGGCCCGCTCGTTATCGAACGGCTGCCAGTCGATATTCCAATCGCCCGGCTGCTTCTCGGGCAGCGCCCGCAAGCTGGCCGTCACGTCGGCCAACATCGCGATCATGCGTCCGTCCGGCGCGCAGTTCGTTTTTCGGTAGGGACCGTTGCCGTAGGGACCGCCGATGGGACGGAATGTCGCGGACTCGCCACTCTTGGATCGCGACTTTAGGCTCACCGCGGCCAACAATGCGGCGAGCGACGCAGCAGCCGAGAGGAGCGCGCCGACCCACATTTCTTTGACCACGCAGTAAATTAATAGAGCGAGGCAGATTCCGGTGGCGAGCCACAAGGGCGCGACTTGCCAGCCGCGGCCGCTCGAGGGCGCATCGCCGTTCATGGGCGCCGGCTCGAGCTGAGGAGGCGTTTCATTTTCGACGCGAGCGACGATCAGGCTGATGTTATCGGGCCCGCCTCGCAAGTTGGCTAGATCTACCAACGTCTCGGCCGCTTCGTCGGGCGGGAGGCATTGCAGGATCGCGCCCATTTCCTCGTCAGTGATCGGGCCGCTGAGGCCGTCGCTGCAGAGCAGAAAGACATCGCCGTGATTGGCGCTGTAGGGTCCTTCGAGGTCCACATGTACCGAGGGATGCGGCCCGAGCGAGCGCGTGATGACGTTCTTCGGAATGTAGGAGGGAACGTCCTCAGGACTCATCTTGCCGGCGGCTCCCATCTCCCACACGAGGCTATGGTCGAAGGTCAGCTGCTCAAAGGTCTCTCCGCGCAAACGATACACGCGGCTGTCGCCGATGTGCGCGACGAGCGCGCCCTGCGGCAAGAGGACGAGGCAGCTGCAGGTGGTGCCCATCCCTTGGAAGCCGAGGCTGCTCTGTCCCTTCGCATGGATGGCGGAATTTGCATCGCGGATGGCCTGCCGAAGCGCCGCGGGCGGGTAGAGATCACGCAGCTTGAGATACGAGTGCGGGATGTGGTCCACGGCCAGCTTGCTGGCCAGCTCGCCGGCGGCGTGCGCGCCCATGCCGTCGGCCACCATCATGAGATGTCCGCGCGCGGCCCAGGTGGCGACGTTGTCCGTCACCATCACGGCCAACGAGTCCTGATTGTTCATGCGGCGCATCCCCAGATCGCTGAGGGATGCGTGCGTGACAACGAAGGTAGGGTAAACGGGGCCGTTGCTGGTCGACATGACGGGACTGCAGGCATGCGCGGGACGCCGCTAGCACGCACGGCAGGCCGGCTAGTCCCCGAAGCATGTATTCTAGCGGCTGGGATTGGGACGTGGTACTAGCTGCTGGCGGCGAGAGGGAGAGACGCGCTCCGCTTCGCGTCGCGGCTAACGGGCACGCCGGCGCTACGCGGCAGTGGGAGAATCGGGGGATAGATCGGACTGGCCGGGGATTGGGGCGATTTCTATACTTCGCCCTCTCTTCGCTGAATCTCCAATCGGAGCGTTGGATGTACCGGGCTAATCTGGGCCGAACTATTGTCCTCCTTGCGCTGGTGCTCGTCGCGGCAAGCGGCTGCGTGCGGCGGCGGCTCAACGTGCGCAGCAATCCGCCGGGTGCGCTGGTGTATGTCGATAACCAGCAGATCGGCACGACGCCCTGCTCTGTCGATTTCACCTACTATGGGACGCGTGAAATTCGGTTGATAAAGCCGGGCTATGAGACGCTCACCCTGAACCAGCCCATTCCGACGCCGTGGTACCAAATTCCGCCGCTGGACTTCGTGAGCGAGAACCTAGTTCCGGCGAAGATCCGAGATAGCCGTACGGTGACGTACAACATGTCGCCGGCGATCGTCGTGCCGTCCCAGGAGCTGGTCGATCGGGCGAATCAGTTGCGACAGGAGTCGCAGCAGTTTCCGGTGACGCCGGCAGCGGCAACGGTAGTGCCATAGCGGGCGTGCGTCGCCGGCGAGCGCTGCCAGGAAAGATTTCTATTTGACGACGCTGGGGTTGAGGCCGCCGGTGACGACTCGGCCTGGCTCGCGAGCGATCTTGTCGGTGAACACGCGGACGTCGTTCAGGATCGGACGCGCTCGCAGCGTCAAATCGTTGATTTGCGCGAGCACCTGGTTGGCGTTGCACATGAGCGTGTTCGCGTTCTGGTACAGCTGCGGATCGTGAATCAAGCGGCCAATCGTGCCTTCGCGGTTATTGAGAGCTTCGGAGAGGACGGTAAAGTTCTCCACGAGCTGATCGAGTCCATCGACGGCCTCAATGATCGAGTTGGCGATCTGGTCGCCCTTCGCTCCTAGCGGCTCGGTGAGACCTTCCAGGTTCTTGAAGTTCCGTTCGGCCGATTCGAGCACGACGCGGAAGTCGCGCATGGCCTGGTGCGTTTCGCGGATCGTATCGGGCAGCTCATTGAGGCCGGCGCGAATTCGCCTGCGCATTTCGGCTCCATCGACCGAGGGATCGATTTCCACGCGGACGTCAGCCGGCGCCTGACCATCCACCTGGATCTGCACGTCGGTGGGCTGCTGCATGTTGACTGTTCGCGCGGCAAGGGGCGCCGCGCCGTTCGGCGACATATTGAGCGGCGGGCCGCCGTTCGTCGGTGGCGCGCCGTTCGGCTGGCGCGGCGGGCCGGACGGAGGCACCGTGGGCGGCATGTCGAGCGGATTGTCGCCCAAGATCTCGTTGAACGCCTGCATCGTCTGTCCAAAGTTGTGCATGGCCCGCTCGGTCGTATCGAGCAAGCGATCGACGCGGCCCACTTCGGTATCGCTGCCGAAGGCGGTGTTGATGCGGTTAGCCAACTGGGACACTTCGTCGCCGGCGCGGCCCAGCGATTGGGCCGCGAGCGAGAAGTCATGCTGCAAATCGCCAAGCCGTGCGAGCGAATCGAACGGATTGGGATCGACGATGCCACGGAACACGGTGCCGCCGGGAACTGGTTGCGAGCCCTGCTTGAGCGGCTGAGTGACGAAGTCGATCGTCGCGTCGTTGAGCATCGAGGTGCGAACGTGCGGCTGGTATTCGGGATAGAGAGGGCGATTGCCGTCGATCATGGCGTGCACGACGATGCCATTTTCAAGGTCTTCGATGCTTTTGACGCGGCCGATCAGGATGCCGTTCTTGCGCACGGGCGTGTTCGGTCCGACGCCGGGCGCTTCGCGGAGCTGGATGCCGATCTCGTAGCGCGCTTTCCCCCAGGGGAGCCAGCTGGCGGGCATGGGCTCGTTCACGGTCGCCAAGAGGCCGCCGATGATCATCGTGGCGAAGACCATCACGCCCACGCCGAATTGCATGCGTCGTTCGTTCATTTCGAAGCTCTTGGCTGTTAGCTGTTGGCGATCGATAGGGTCTGCAATCATTTCACCGCCGACAAGTCAGCGGCTTGGATAAGACTAGGCCCCGATCGATTGTTCTTGCATTTCCATGAGTCGCTCGCCCGCCTCGCCGCGGACGAATTGGGATACGCGTTTGTCTTTACAGTCGAGGATTTGTTTTGGCGTGCCGTCAAAGATGATTTGTGGCTCGTCTTCTTCCAGCCGGGCGAGCGGGTAGAGCATGATGATGCGGTCGGCCACTTTGGTGGCACTGCGCATGTCGTGCGTGACGACGATGCCGGTCACTTCATGCTGCTCACGCGTGCGGAGAATGAGCTCGTTGATCACGTCGCTCATGATGGGATCGAGCCCGGTGGTTGGCTCGTCATAGAGGAGCACCTCGGGATTCATCATGAGTGCCCGGGCGAGGCCCACGCGCTTGCGCATGCCGCCGGAAAGTTGCGCGGGCCGTTTTTCCAGCACGCCGCGAGGCAGGCCGACTTCGGCCAGTCGTTCCGTGACGTTTTTGTCGATCTCGGCTGATTTCATCCGGCCGTGTTCGCGCAAGGGAAAGGCGATGTTCTCGGCGATCGTCATGCTGTCGAAAAGAGCAGCGTTCTGGAACAGGAATCCGAAGCGGCCGCGTTCGGCGGTGAGCTCTTTCTCGTTGAGCTCGTCGAGCCGCTTGCCGTCGAACACGATATGTCCGCTGGAGGGGCGATTCAGGCCAATGATCATCTTGAGGAGCACGGTCTTGCCGCAACCGCTTTCGCCGATAACGGCAACCGTCTGCCCACGTGGAATCGAGAGCGAAATCTCGCGCAGCACCGGCTGCCGGCCAAACGAGATATCGACGTCGTGCAGCTCGATGATGGGCTGCACGACTTCGGCGGATTCGAGCGTTTGGCGGTGCTTGGACATGAAATTGGTTGCTTCGTTCAGATGCGAAATACTCCGGGCGCTGACGCTTCCGGCTCGCTGGGTTATTTCATGGTGGGCCAGAAGGCGTCGTGAATGTGATCAAGTGTGATGCTGAGGAACAAGTCGAGCATGATGATGATAACGAAGGAGAGCACGAACGCGGCCGTGGCAGCGCGGCCAACGCCTTCGGCGCCCGGTGCGCAGTGGAAGCCGCGGTAACAGCTTACGATGGCAATCGTCGCGCCGAAAAACACGCTCTTGAAGATGCCGTAGAACAGGTCCCAGTTGCCGACCAGCTGCTGCGAGTTGTCCCAGTAGTGATAGGAGTCGATACCGAAGACCTGCACGCTGTAGAGCCAGCCGCCTACCACGCCCATGAACACGGCCATGATCGTGAGTGAGGGGATCATCAGAAGGCAGGCGAGGAACCGCGGGACGACGAGGTATTGGACAGGGTTGGCGCCCATCGAAACGAGGGCGTCGATTTGTTCGGTAACGCGCATCGTGCCAATTTCGGCAGCCAGTGCGCTGCCGACGCGGCCGGCGAGCATCGTGGCGGCCAGGACCGGTCCGAGCTCGCGGCACATCGACAGATTAATGAGAGCGCCGAGGCGCGTTTCGAAGCCGAACTGTTTGAATTGGGTATAGGTCTGCACGGCCAGCACCATGCCGATGAAGGTGCCCGTAAGGGCGACGACCGGCAGACTGAGGACGCCAATGTTGTAGAACGCGGGGATGAGCGTGCCGCGGCGCGGCAAGCGCGTAAACAACCACGAGAAGATGCGCAACATGAACAGCGTCATGTCGCCGAGCGTTTCGAACCAGCGAATGATGACCTCGCCGAGATCGGCGATGGAGTCGTAAACGGCGCCGAAGATTCCTCGGCGGGCAGGAGCAATGCTGGCTGACGCTGTGGACACGGGGGCCTCGACTGGCGCGCGCACCGGCGCATAGCGCCCCCCTGGCGTATGCCTGTATGTTCGGCGCGGGAAAGCTTGCCGCTTGAGTAAAGTTTACGGGACGGCAGGGGGAAGGAAAGTAACGTGCTGGCACCGCTGGCGGTGGCGGTGCCGATGTTCGTTGTGGTGATGCAAAAGTAGGGATGAACCGGGGGCTAGCGCCCGTCGGCTGATTTCGCTAAGCCGCAAGCGGCTGCGACGGGTGCAATCTTGCAGTCTTAAAAAGTGAAATGATGGGCCCATTAGGTTGGCTGTCGAGCTGGCGCGCATGATCCGCGGGTGCGGATTGTTAGCCGCAAGCAACGGATGGCAACGACGCTCGTCGCCTTCCACACCGTCTGGGCTCGAAGCTGCTCCCAGGACCGGGATTTCTCCCAGCGGCGCGCTGTTTGGCAGCGTTGCGCCCGGACGGTCATTTCACGCGTCACCCTAGCACAGGCGGTGGCACAATTTCTACAAGAAAATTTGGCCAGGGGAAACGCGACAGAGTATGTGAAGCGAGAGACGCGCTCCGCTGCGCGTCGCGGCTAACGGGCGGCGGTCATTGCGCGGTGAGGAATGCGAGCAGGTCGCGGAGGTCTTGAACGGAGAGCGTTTTCTCGAGGCCGGCGGGCATGATCGAGACGGGCGAAACCTCGCGCGATTCGATCTCGGTGGTCTGCAACTCGAACGGCTTGCCGGCGGAATCGACGTAGTGCTCCACGCCTACTCCTTCGGGCTTGATGGATTTCAGGCCGGTGTGAGTCTCACCGTCCTTCGTGACGAGCGACCACGGCTGGAAGTCGGGACCGATTTCCAAGCTGGGCTGGAGGATTGAGGCGACGATTCGCTCGCGAGTCATGCCGCGGCCGATCTGAGTGAGCTCCGGTCCCACGCGACCACCCCGGCCGCTATGTTGGTGACAGACGCTGCAGCGCGGACCGACGGAACTGAAGAACAGGCGGCGACCGACCGCCGCGTCGCCTGGTTGATTCAAGAGCGATTGCCAAGCCACGAGATCATCGGCCGAAGGCTTATCTTCTGCCGGCGCGGGAACCACGCCGGATAGACGGAGCGCCCGTTGCGCTTCGTTTGCCAATACAGGCACGTCGTTCTGGGCGAGCTTATTGAGGAACGATTGATGCTGCTGTGGCTCGGCGGCTAGCCCCATGATGCCCTCGGCACGCACTTCCTTCGATTGTTTGCTGTCGGCCGCGAGCGCGGCCAGCGCGCCAAATCGCTCACCATTGGTTTGTTGGGCGAGAATGCGTGCGGCTTCGAGTCGCATCCGTGGATCGTCTGACTGCAAATACTTCTGCAGCCGGTCCAGCGTGAGGAATTTGTGATCGGGCGACAGCAAGCTGAGCGCCATTGCGTGAGACTCGGGCGAACGAGCGGTGTTTTCCAATTCGCGAATGAGGAGTTCGTCGCTGAAACCGTCGCCGCGCAAGGCCGGCTCGTGATCGAGCCAGTCGATCGCGGCGAGTACCGCCAGGTAGTACCGCGTCGTCGGTTGCGGGCCACTGAGAAGTTTGGCCACGTCGTTCCGGAGTACCGTGACCCGTACGTCGGCAATCCAGCGAACGGCGAATAATCGCACGTCGGCCGATTCATCGGCCAGCGCGCTGCGGAGCACGGCCAGTGGCGGCGCACTGGCCTTCCGGCGCATCGCTTCCAGCCAACCGAGGCGCAATCTCGCCTCGGGCGAGCGCGCTGCCGGGTGGTCTTTCAGGTTGTCAAGCTGGCTGAGCGCGCGAATGCCGGAAAGTTGCTCGAATGGGTCGGCCGATCGCAGTGCAATTTCCACCGACGAGTCATCGCGACGCTCGAACGCGGGAAAGGGAGGGAAAGCGTCGGCGTCGGCATCGGTCTCAGCGGGCAACGTGATCCGCCAGATGCGACCCTTGCCGTGGACCGGATAATCACGGAGTACCCAATCGCCCACGTAGAGCGAGCCATCGGGAGCGACGGCCATGCCGGCCGGTCGAAAGTCGGCATCGCCTTGCACGATGGTCTCGCGCTCGGCGCCATACGAACCGCCGCGCGTAACGAGACGATATCGATCGACGCGATGGTCGCCCCAACTCGTGACCCACAAGCTGCCGCGATGGGCAACGATGGCGGTCGGCGCTTCGCCAGTGCCGCAGATCATGGGCAACGTGCCAGGCAACTCGCCGTTCCAGGACTGGAGCGGGTGCGTGCCGCCGCGCGTGTACTGGTAGCGGTAGCCGTAGTCGCCGGACCAGGCAATATCGAGCAACCGGCATGGTGGACTTGAGTCGGGATCGTTGTCCACGCCGAAGATGCGGCCGTCTGGGAGCGCGCAGAGGCTGAACGGGTTCCAGAAACCGGTGGCGACGCGCCGCAGGTCGGAGCCGGATTCTGTGATGTGAAAGATATTGCCGGCGCCATCGGTGCCGCGCAGCTCGCGGCCCTTCGCATCGGTTACGCGATAGGGAAACGTGCGCGTTTGCCCCATGCCGACGTAGACGCCGCCGCCCTTCGGATCGCGGGCGATGCCATTCAAACTGTTGTGCGGGTTTGGCGCCTCGGTTTCGAGCCGCAAGAGAACGTCGCGCGTGTCGGCCGTGCCATCGCCGTTCGTATCGCGAAGGAGAGTGACATCGCCTTTGCTGACGACGTAAACTCCGCCATCGGGCCGGACGAGCAGGTTCATGGTGAATCGCAGGCCGTCGGCAAACGTGCTCCAGTGATCGAGGCGACCGTCACCGTTCGAATCGGCGACCATGAGGATCCGGTCGTCGGCGCGGCCCGAGTAATTCTTGGCTCGATCGTGCGTGTGCGACTCCACGACCAAGAGCCGACCTTCGCGATCGAAGGCGAGCCCGACGGGAGTGACGATCTGCGGCTCTTTGGCGATGAGTTCCAACGTGTAGCGGTCGCTGGTCACTCGCGGCGGCGCTGCCACGACAGTCGCGACGGTGAGCAGCACGGGCATCCAGGCAATCTTCAAAGCTTGCGTGAGCATAGAAGGATTCAATGTATCACAATTGCCGTCGCATTCGCGGACTATGTTGGCAGCGGACTCTCGCTTACGCGTCGGGTCTTTACAGACGGGATGCTGCATGAAAAAAGCGTCTGCTGAGCCGCAAAATAATGGGCGGCTCAACAGACGCGATGAAACGCTGTCGTGTATAGATCAGCGACTAATTGAAGATGTCGTTGCTCTCGGTTTCCGACTCGGTTTCGGTGGCCGCATCGCTCGCAGCTTCCGGCTCGGCGGGCGTTTCGGCCTCGGCGGCAGGTGTCGTTTCTTCGGCCGCAGGCTCCGCCGACTCGGCTGGCGGTGCGGTTGCGTCAGCAGCGGGCTCGGCCGGTTCCGCAGCATCGGAGTTGAACAGGTCTTCGCCGGAGGATTCCGCCGCGGGCTCGGTTGCCTCAGGTTCCGTTGCTGCTGGCTCCGTCGTGGCCGGTTCTTCCGTAGCTGCGGCAGGCGGAGTGGTGGTGGCCGGTTGCTCGTTGAACAGGTTCTCCGAAGGTTGCAGAGACGTTGCGGAAGGTGACGTGGTGGTTGCAGGAGTCGGCCCGGTTGATCCGCTCATCCTCATGGCGGCCATTTCTTCTCGCAGTTGCCGCATTTCCTGAATCATCATGCCGACCTGTTCTTCCAGGCGCTGAGTACGTGCGACCAAGTCGCCGCTGGAACTCATCATGTCGCCGCCGCGGAAGCCGGTTTGATAGGAACGGGTGGCGGCGAGGGTCGCGGTGAGCTGCTGCTGGGCGCCATCGCGAAGGACGATCAGCGCGGCTGGCTGACCGACGGGAAGACCGCGTACGATTTGTTGCACGCCCAGCGCGGAAGTGACTGGGGCACCGTTCACGCTCAACAGCACGTCGCCAGGGAGAAGTCCTGCCAGTTCGGCGGCACTGCCTGGCGTGATGCGACCGATGCGGACGCCGTTCGCGCCGGAGCCGATCAGCCAGACTCCTAGTTCGCCGCGGCCCGTGGTCGTGCCGAGCGCGCCGTCTCCACGCAGAAGAGTATTCTCATTAGCCGGCTGGCCTGGAAAGTTAGTTGCAGTGCCATTCGCGGTGCTGCCGTTTTGTAGTTGACCGGCTGTGCCGCCCGGCGCGTTGCTGATGTCGCCCGGTTGAGTATTTAAGTTTGAACTTGGTGCGCCAGCCGTCGGTAGAGCCTGGTTGCCTGCGCCCAACTGGGCGGGAGCGCCGGAGGGAGTCTGAGCGCCGATGGTGCTTTGCTGACGCGCGGCACTCGGCTGGCCGAACTGCGTGTCGGTGCCCCCTGCCCCAATCGTTTGCTGACTGGGCAAGCCTTGGCCTGCGCCCGGACCAGCATTGGAGGGCGAGATCGCGCTACCGCTGGTTGCACCACTGAGGCCAGCGGCTGCTGTGCCGCTGGCACCGCCGGCCGCGCTCGCTGCGCCGCCTGCTGCACTGGCGCCACTGGCGCCGCTACCTCCACCGCCGGTTTGGGCCATCGCCACTGCGGCCGCGAGGGCTACGCTGGTCAAGAAGCTCGTCCCCATGCTAATGCACTTCCTCATGATCGACTCCTTTGGACCACAGCGGTCCCGCTAAAATTTTTCCAACGGTATTTGTTTCCGAGCCGCGAATCGTGCGAATCAAAAATCGAAGTGATGACTCCACGTTGTCTGAATCGCCCGCGCGCACTGTCGCACCCCCAGCGACGAAGCAAAACGAGTGCCAACAATGCGATGCGTGTAACGCTGACTGCCAGCATACCGGTGGTGGTGTTCCGCGCCACTCCCCAGCACGCGGCAGAGAGCAAGAATTGGTGCCGGGCGAACCAACCCGACCGCAAAGTAGCCGCAAATGCTCGCCGGAGTGCGCGGCTTCTCCAGTTCCACTAAACCGCACCAAGCTCGCTGATCATCTTGCGCGTGGCGGCCTCGACCGCTTCCTGCCACCGATTGGCGTCTAGGTGAGCGAACTCGGGCCGCTCGTGCGCGAAGATGATTCCGCGAGAGTTGTTTACGATCGCCCCGAGGCCACGGGAATCGAACGCGGCTCTCACATCGGCCGCGGTACCGCCCTGGCTGCCGTAGCCGGGCACCAACAGCCACACATGAGGCATCGCTTCGCGCAGTTCGACAAGCTGCTGCGGATACGTCGCGCCAACGACGGCGCCTACGGCGCCGTAGCCGCATGTACCGGCAGAGGCCGCGGCCAGTTTCTCGACGTGCTTTGCGACGATGCGATACAGCGGCTGGCCGTCGATGCCTAGGTCTTGCAGCATTCGTCCACCTGGGTTCGAAGTTTTCACCAGCACGAAGATGCCAGCATTTCGTTTTGTGGCGAGGTCCGCGAAAGGCGACAGGCTATCGTCGCCCAGATAGGGGCTCACGGTCAGCGCGTCGGCGTGCCATGCGCTGTCCTGACGGCCGAGGTAGGCGCGGGCGTAAGCTTCGGCGGTGCTGCCGATGTCGTTCCGCTTGCCATCCACGATGACGAGCAGGCCTCGCGACTGGGCATGATCGATCGCAGTTGCCATCGCGACCATGCCGGCAGGGCCGAGCTCTTCGAAGAAGGCGGCCTGAGGTTTCACGACCGGCACGAGCGGTGCAACGACGTCGATGACTTCGCAGCAAAACTTCGCATAGGCTTCGGCCTTGGCTGCCAAGGAGGGGTGGTGAGTTCCGCGAAGTGGCTCTGGCAGTTGCTCCCAACGCGGATCCAGCCCGACACACACAGCGTTCCCGGTCCGTCCGACGGCGGTCGCTAAACGATCTGCAAAATGCTCCACGACACGCTCCACAATGTCTCCTGGTCGGTCGCCGTAGTTGGCGGCAACTTGGCCCGGATTATAGGCATTTTCGCGACAGTCGCACATCGCTGGCGCGCATTCTCGGCGGCGGACCGGCAACCTTGCTAGATTGCCGGGCAGTTGCGTTTCTGTAATACTAATATGGGCGATCCGAAGTTGTTCGCGGTCGCTTTCTGTAACAACTCGGGCCGTAGCGCAGCCTGGTAGCGCGTTTGACTGGGGGTCAAAAGGTCGCAAGTTCAAATCTTGTCGGCCCGACTAAGAGGTCCGCTAACTCAAAGAGAGTTAGCGGGCCTGTTTTTTTCGACAGAAAATCAAGCCGAATCTAGTTTCAGATTTCCTGCCGGCGGTCGGCAGTGAGGTTTTTTCCAAGGCGCAAAACGGTACATACCGTTTGGCAGTCTCGATAAGGGAGACCTCACATGCCTCGACTCTCCAATTCCATGCCGGCCTATCGCAAGCACCGCGCTTCGGCCAGGCCGTTGAGACGCAAGGCGCGCCGCCATGCCGCCCGCAAGGTTCCGCTACACCAGGGGAACCGGCCGGGCAGCAACAGAAAGGCCAAGCCCAAGATTCGAGATTCTGATCGGACGCCGGAATAACAGGCACATCACCACTGCGAATCGATCGCGAATTCAGCCGCAAAGTCTTCATCCAGTGCCACATGCACATCGGCTGCTTCGGTGTCATCGCTGTCCGAGCCCCATTCGGAAAATTGGAGTGCCGTGTCGTCGAATTCGTTGTCATCCGCTTGGGGACCATCGAATTCCAAACTGCTCGCTAAGATCGCGAGAGCTTGGTTGCGTCGGCCTTGTATTTCCGAATGCTGCTGACGCGTCGCGACGTTCCTTCGGTTTGTCGTTGAACGAATCAGTGTCTCGGCCGTTGTTGGTTGCCGCGCACTTTCCGATGCTGGTGGCGTTAAGCTCACCGCGAATCCGTTACTCGGCTTGAACGAAGCCAGGACGTCGTCATGCCGGGAGGCGTCGGCTGCGCTAATACGTGTGCCAGATAATTGTCGCGACCATTCCGGGCGACTTGTGGTCCCAGTCAGAATTATTAATTGCGGCGCCGGACCCGTGAACGATACTTCATGTCCCTCGACTTGTTCGCTTCCAGGTGCTGCTGAGGTCAACGCTTCCGTAGCTGAACTCGCAACTTCAGACGCACTCGAATCGGTACTGAGCGCGCCGGCGTCGCCCGGTATGATATTCGTTGCCACCTGCGAACTGCCACCGCCTCCGTCGCTCCCGTAGTCCGCCCGCCATGCTTCATAGCCCGAGCGTTGGGTGCTAGTTGGAACGGGAACTCAGCGTGGAGCCCAACCGATAGCCGATGCCATATCCCACGACTTCTGCAACCTCATCGTTGTGCGTGCCGTTCCTACTGAGAACTTCGGGCTGTGAGCATCTCTGCAACTCCGCATCGTAAGCAAGTTGCAACTTGGTAAATCCATCGTTGGTCAACGGTCCCGACCAGTAAATCGTGAAAGCGCGTCTCGAAATCTAGCGCGTTTGCCAGCGTCCGTCGCGTGGCTTCGGGTTTCCAATGAATCACGACATCATGCGCAGTTACGCTCTTGGCTGTTCCGATCGGGTGGACCGCTGAAGCCCTTTTTCCAACACACTTACACTCGCCGCTACGAGCGGATCGTAGACACCGCCAGACGGCTACACGACCTGGATCGCTAATTACCGCAGTCCGACTGGAGCGGCTCAGCCTCCAGCAGAAATTCTGCCGTGCCCGAGCCCACGACGTGCGCGATCGTGATAACTGCCATAGCTATTTCGTTCCGCCGAAAACGGCGGCCAAAGGGCGATACTGCTAGCTCATCGAAGCGTGATACTCGCCAACAACGCCTCTGAGGACCGTAATTCATAGCGCACATGACGAACCGTCATTTTCTTTTCCATATTGCCTCGCAATGATGTAATACATGCGGGGCGTTATTCTAAGTGCGGGCAGCCACTGAAGATTTCTTGACGAGAAATCTTTACTCGCCCCTTTCAATCTGACGGCCCCTTCGATTAGCCGCGTCGCCTGATGGGCGGGGTGTGCCAATTCGTTTTGGGCCAGACTACACGCTGTCCAGTTCAACGCCACTGTCCAAAGAAGTGGAAGCCGGAGAGCAGTCGATCCAGCTTCTGGTTCCGTAAAACGTGCGCTCGTAGTTGGTATGCATACACCTTGAATACGCACCCAAACCCTCACTTCTTACATCGTTCACACGCGCTGGCCGAAGTCGGCCTTTCGTCGGAGGGCCAACCACTTCCCTGATTCAACAAAAGGGTATGCACGGACGCGGCAACAACTTGCTCAGAAGTCCCGAAAGAATCCGCCGGCGGTCCAGCCTCCATCGACGCTGAGTACTTGGCCGGTGACGTACCCGCTTTCGGGTGCGACGAAGAAGAGGACTGCGTGCGCAACATCCTCAACCGCACCCGGGCGGCCGAGTGGAATGTGGCTTAGCAATCGCTGTGCGCGCTCTTTTTGGATCGCATTTTCGCCATAGAAGAGGCTTTGTGTGCCGTCGGTCATCGTCGAGCCCGGCGCCACGCAGTTCACCAAGATTCCGTGGGGGGCGAGCTCGATCGCCGAGCTGCGAGTCAGTTGGATGACGCCGGCCTTGGCGGCAATGAAGGCGCATTGGAGCCGAGCCGGAACCAGGCCGAGCACCGACGCAATGTTGACGATCCGACCTTCGCGCTGCGGAATCATCACCCGAGCCACGGCCTGCGAGACCAGGTAAGTGCCGGTGAGGTCGATGTCGAGAATGCGGTCCCATTCTTCGCGGGGGAACTCGTCGATGTTCACGCGGTGCTTGGCGGTGTTCACGCCCGCGTTGTTGATGAGGATGTCGATGCCTCCGCACTCGGCGGCGATCGTGGACACGGCCGCGGCGACAGAGCCCTCATTGGCGATGTCGAGCTCGAGTGCGATGGCGCCGGGCGTCTCTGCCGCGGCTTTTTTTGCTCCGTCGAAATCGACGTCGGTGTATGCGACGCGAGCCCCGTTGGCTGCGAGCTTGTCAGCAATGGCCTTGCCGATGCCTCGCGCGGCACCGGTGACAATTGCCCGTTTTCCTTCAAGTGCCACTTTCACGCCGCAAGTTCTCCGATCGGAAGCATGGTGTTGCGAGCTGCTCGGAAGCGGCCAATTATGCTCTAACCTTGTATCCCAAGTCTCTCAGAATGTCCGCGAGCGTGGGAATGAATTCCGGTTGCAGTGGCAGAACCGGCGGTGCCGGGTCGCCAACAGGCGGGCCGATCATGTTCAGGGCGGCCTTCATTGTGCTGAACCAGTGTGCTCCGTCGCCACCGGACAGAAATGCACTGAACTGCATCCGCATGAGCGGCGCCAACCTTTTCCAAAGGCGGCGCGCAAAGGGAAGGTCGCCCTTGATTGCAATGGCGGTATAGAGCTCTTTGGCAGCACGAGGCACGACACTGGGGATTCCGGAAATCCAACCGTGCGCGCCGTGGCACAATCCTTCGAAGGCAGCAGTGTCTAGACCCGCGTACACGGTGAGTTCGCCACCGGTCGCCTGCAGGAGCTGGCAGATGCGATCCGGTTCGGGATTCGACATCTTGACGCCGGCGATGACCTTTTCTTCGAAGAGCTTGAGCAAATGCTCGGTGGTGAAATTGACGCAAGTGCCGCGAACGTTGTGGTACAGCACGATGGGAATCGAGACGGCTTCGGCGATTCGCCGGTAGTGGTCCATGGCCTGAGCCGGAGTCGGAGCCATGTAGTAGGGCTGCACAATCAACAGTGCATCTGCACCCGACTTTTCGGCATGCTTCGACAACTCGATCGCCATTCGCGTCGAGTAGTGATGCGTTCCCGCGATGGATGGCACGCGCCCATTGTTAATTTCCAGCGCCGCCTCAATGACGCGTTTGCGATCGTTGCATTCCATCACCGGGAATTCGCCCGAGCTGCCAAGGGGTGAAATGGCATCGGCGCCATCGGCAAGGATCCATTCGATGTGGGGGCCCAGCATTTCGAGCGCGAGCTCGCCGCGATCATTGAACGGCGTCACGGTCGATGCGCAGACGCCGCGGAACAACGGTTTGGTCATCAGAAGAATCCTGAGGGTGGTTCAGGTTATGGTCTTATGGCAGCGGCTTCAATTGTATGACAATTATGCCGATCGTGCATTCGTCGTGCAAACAAATTTTGTGGGGGCAACCGCCACTCAGGCAAGCAGCCACGGCAGCGGACTTTCAATTACTTCGCAAAGTGTGGTTAGAAACGATGCGGCGGGAGCGCCGTCGATTACGCAGTGATCGAATGTCAGGCTGAGCGTAACCATCTCGCTGGCGACAATCGCTCCATCTTTGACAACCGGCGTGGGTGCGATTCGCCCAATGCCGAGAATCATGGTCTGCGGCCGGTTAAGGATCGGCGTGAAGGCCTCGACCCGGCTTGCGCCTAAACTAGATACGGTGAAAATGCCTCCCTGCATTTGCTCGGGCGAGAGTCGCCGCAAGCGGGCAAGTTCGATCAGCGCGGCAAGCTGTTCGGAAAGTTCGCAGAGTGGCAACGACGGCACGTCGCGGAGGACTGGAGTGACGAGGCCATGCGGCGTGTCCACCGCGACCGACACATGAATCGCTTCCGGCGTCACGATCGATTCGCCAACCCATTGGGCCCGGCACGAGGGATGCTTTTCGAGTGCGGCCGCGGAGAGTTTTACGAACAACCCGGTGTAACTTGGGATTCTGCGGTCGGGCTGAGTTCGCTTGCAGTCCTCGCGGAAGCTTACCAATTCCGAGGCGTCCGCCTGCGCTATGAGCGTGACCGGAGCCGTTTGTTGTGAAGCTGCCAACATCCGCTCGGCGATCACTCGCCGAGTCTGCGAGATCGGCTGACCAGCAGCCGGCGGTGGCTGACAAATAGCCTCCGCTTCATTGGGTTGCGCAGAAGTCGGGGCAGCGCGGCGGACATCGCACTCGCGGACTCGGCCATTTTTGCCAGTTCCCGTGACATTGTGAGTGCTGACGCCCAATTCTGCGGCGACGCGCGACGCACGAGGCGTCACGGCACCGTGGCGTTGGGGAGTCGCTTTGCTGGCAGGGATTTTCTGAGCAGACGAGGTGGACGTCGGCGTCTTGGCGGCGGCAACTGACTTCGGTGTGACGACAGGCGCCGCGGGCGGCTCTGTGCTTGCGGAACGCGCGCCCGTTGCCTGCGGGTGCAAATGACCGAGAACGTCGCCAACTTTGACGGTGTCGCCTGGCTGCGGTCCGTTGGGAGCAATTCGCAGGATCCCGGCATCGAAGGATTCAACGACCTGCGTCGCCTTGTCCCCTTCGAGCTCAAACAATTCGTCGCCTTCTCGAACGAGCTCGCCTTCTTGTTTCAACCAGCGGCTAAAAGTGCCTTCGTCCATCGACCAGCCAAGCCGAGGAACAATGATTTCAATGGACATGGGTGGGCTCACATCGTCACGAAAGCGAATCGAAGCGGATCGGCAAGTGTGAATCGCACGACAGCACTATTCATCCAATAGATCTTTCACCGCGGCGACGATCGTGTCCGCGTAAGGCACGACGGCCTCTTCCAGGACAGGGCTGTACGGTGTCGGTACGTGAGAGCCGTTCAGTCGCTTGATTGGAGCATCGAGATCATCAAATCCACGATCGGCCGCCAACGCAGCGATCTCAGCACCAAGGCCGAACGGCGCAAAAGTTTCGTCCACGATCAGCAACCGTCCGGTCTTTGACAGCGATGCCAAAATGGTATCTGCATCGAGCGGAGCGATCGTCCGCGGATCGACCACCTCCACTGAAATGCCTTCCACTGCCAGCGTCACAGCCGCGGAAAGCGACTTGTGAATCATTTGTCCGAGTGACACGATCGTGACGTCGGTCCCCTCACGCACGATCGCGGCCTGGCCAAATGGGAGGCGGTATGCTTCCTCAGGTACGTGCCCTTTGAGCGCGAGCAGTTCGCGATGCTCTAGCCAAATCACCGGATCCTCCGAGGCAAGCGCTTCCGCGAACAACCCTTTTGCATCGTAAGGATTCGAGGGGACCACGATCCGCAGACCAGGAAAGTGTCCGTACGTCGAGTAGTAGCTGCCCGAGTGATGGGTCGCGGCTGAGTGGCCGATTCCGATGCAACCGCGCAATAGAACAGGCATCGGGATGCGACCGTTCGACATGTACTGGATCTTGGCGATTTGATTGACGATCTCTCCAACCGCGTCGAGTAGAAAATCGGCGAACATGAAGTCGATCACGGGCCGGGCGCCCGCCATCGCAGCGCCGCCGGCCAAGCCCACGAAACCGCGTTCTGAAATAGGTGTGTCCCGCAGACGTTCGGGGCCAAACAGTGCGAACAAGCCCTCGGTCGTCTTAAAGTTGCCGCCCCGCACGCCGACGCCTTCGCCCAACACGAAGATCGACGGATTCCGACTCATCGCATCGCGAAGTGCCTCAACCGTCGCTTCGACGAACGATTTCTCACGAGGCGCGCCCTGAGGGATGCGCGGTGGAAGCTGGACGGATGCAGGCGTGCGCTTTGGCGTCGCATAGACGTGCAACTGCGCGTCGCCCGCGGAGGGATAGTCTGCCGCTAGCGCGATCTCGTTCGCGCGCTGAACTTCGGCAGTGACTTGCTCCTCGATTTCATCGAGCCATGCTGAATCGCCTTCCTCCTCGGCAAAGGCTTCGAGGAGCGCCTCGCGACAGCGGGCGATCGGGCATCGCTGTTTCCAGGCATCGACTTCCTCGCGGGTTCGATAGCCGAAATCGGTCATTCCTTCAGCATGGGGCCGGGTGCGATAGGTTTTGCATTCCAGAAGCGTCGGGCCCTCACCGCGGCGTGCCCGCTCGACGGCCAACTGCGCGGCCGCATGAACGGCAAGCAGATCGTTGCCATCGACTTCGACGCCGGGCATCCCGTAGAGGGCGCCACGATTGGCAACGTGTGGATTGGCGCTGGCGTCGGCGAATGCCACCTCGGTGGCAAATTGATTGTTCTCGCAGACGAACAAGACCGGCAACTTATAGATGCTGGCCAGATTCAAACCCTCATGGAAGGCGCCGTTGTTCACTGCGCCATCGCCGAAGAAAGCCACGGCGACACTTTGCTCTTTCCGCAACTTGAAGGCGTATCCGGCACCTGCGGCCTGGAGAATGCACGGACCGACGATGCCGCTCGTCCCCATCATGCCGATTTCTGGCGAGAAGAGGTGCATACTGCCCCCTCGACCGCGCGAGCATCCCGAATTGCGGCCATAGAGTTCGGCAATCAGCTCCGCGGCCGGCATTCCTTTCGCGAGCGCATGCCCGTGGCCGCGATGGGTGCTGAACACCATGTCGCGCTGGCTCAGATGAGCGCAAACGCCAACGGCGACCGCTTCCTGGCCTACATAGGTGTGGCAGGCTCCGTGAACAAGACCTCGCTGATGCGACTTGGCCAGTTGGAGTTCGCACTTGCGCACCAGCAGCATACGCCGATACATGTCGAGCCAAAGCTGTTTATCGACGTCAACCGCCGCCGCTGAAGCCATCACGTATTTCTCTCGTTAGGACCAAAGTGGTTGAGCGCACTCGGAGGCAGTTTCCTCAAGCGATGCCAGTACGTCGTCCGGCAGTTCGAGGCCAGTTTCCATTGCTCGCCGGCGATTGCTCCATTCCATTTCGCCGGGCACCATGAGTCGCGTGGTGCCCTCGGCCGTCGGGGAGTCGTGGATCTCCTGCACAAGCGCGGCGATTCGACGATAGAACTCTGCCGGCTCCATGATGGCGCCGACGTTGATCACCAAGAATGCGGCACCGTGGTTGGTTGGCTTTGATAGATCGCCAAATATCCAACTGCCGACTTGCTTGGTGACCGCAGCGCCCGAGAGCACCGCCGCAAGAATTTCGATCAACAGTCCAATTCCGTAACCCTTGTGGCCGCCCATAGGAGAAAGGGAGGCGCTGTGAGGATACAGCTCGCCGTTCTGCGTGGGTCGCCCTTCGCTATCCACGAGCCAGCCGAGAGGAATTGGTTCTCCCCGCTTGTGGCGAGCGTAAACCTTGCCGCCTGCGACCGTCGCAATCGACATGTCGAGCAAGATCGGATCTTTTTCGCCGCCCGGAATAGCATAAGCAATGGGATTACTGCCTAGTACAGGTCCTTTCGAGCCGGGAGCTGCGACGCTGGGAACGTCGTTGGCCATCGCAATGCCGATCATGCCTTCGCGGGCCGCGAGCCAGGCGTAATAACCGGCAGCGCCAAAGTGGCAACTGTTGCGAACGGTGACAAAACCGACACCGGAGCTGCGTGCTTTTTGTACTGCCAACTGTGTTGCGAACGTGGAGGCGACCTGACCGAGCACGGACTGACCATCGACCAAAGCCCAGGCCGGTCCTTCGTCTGCGATCTTCGGAGTGGCGTCTGTCCGCAGTCCGCCGCTCCGAAGTCGTCGCGCATAGCCACCAAGCAACTTGGTCCCGTGAGTATGGATTCCCCAAGCGTCCGTTGTGACTAAGGCCTCGGTTGTAGTCCGCGCATCGGCATCACTTACGCCGAGGCCCGATAAGACGCGGCAACAAAATTCCTTTAGCGCCTCGATCGACACTCGTGAATTTGCTGTAGCACCCGTCATCGATGTGGCACTCGCCAAAGGTGATTTCGAAATCTGTCTCTAATTCGAGGCGACTTCGTGCCGAGTCGGTTGCGGCACGCCGTTAACGACATTGGGGAGCGGTCGTCCCTGGGCCGAAAGCGCTACGATCGACGCCGCTCCCTCCTGGAGAGCACGCACCGCAGCGGGGCTGGCCGACGCGATGTGACTGTGGAGGATGACGTTATTCATGCTCCGCAACGGATGATCTGCGGGCGCCGGCTCGGGATCGAGAACGTCGAGTGCCGCATATCCAATTCTGCCGCTTTGCAGCCCGGCCAACAGACTGTCGGTGCAAACGACGTCTCCCCGCGCAACATTGATCAGAATCGAGCCCGGTTTCATTTTGCTAATCGCATCGCCGCTGATGAATTGGCGCGTCGCGGGCGTGGAGGGGCAATGGAGGGTCATGATATCGCTTTCCGCCAGCAAGGATTCAACGGACGCCGGCTCACAACCTGCGGCAACGATGTCGCTTCGATCTACGGCCGGGTCGTGAACCAGAACGCGACACTTGAAAGCCGCCAGACGAGATGCGACTTGACGCCCAATGCGGCCAAACCCGACAACGCCGACGGTCATCGTTTTGAGACTGCGCATCGTCTCAATTGGCACGGCTAAGCCCCACTTTCCGTCGCGCACATGCAGGGCGTTATCGACGACGCGGCGAGTGGCGGCCAGGATTAGCGCCAGCGTGTGGTCGGCTACTTCGTCGATGCAGTAGTCGGGAATATTGCAGACAGGAATCCCCTTTTCGCGCGCCGCATTCAGATCGACATTGTCCACGCCAATTCCGTAGCGAACGATGACTCGAGCTCGCGACATCAGGCCGATGGCCTCGACATCGAGTCGGGCAAACTGGGTGATCACGAAGTCCGCCTCGGGCAGCCTGGCGAGCAATTCGGCCCGATCGCCGATTTTGAATTCTTCCACCGAGATCCCCAACGGTTCCACAGTCCGTCGCTCGATGTCCAAATTCGGAAACGTATAGTCGGTAACGATCAAAAGCGACATCGGATTTCGCGGTGACTAATCGGGGAGAAGTTAAAAGCCGTCAATTCGATTCTGGACGCCAAATTGTAAGATAATTATAATCGTCGCTGGAACTCTGTATATGGGTGCGGCGGCGATTGTCGGCAACTCGGTGCGTTTGCGTCCCAGCCCGCGAAAGACTCCATAATGCCCAGCGCGAAGCCCGTCTCCAAATTGAAAAAGAGTGAAGTTGTCGCTTCCAAGCTTCGCGACTACATCATCAACAACAAGCTAAAGCCCGGCGACCGTCTGCCGACGGAGGGCGAACTCTCCGAGCGATTCGGAGTCAGCCGGGTCAGCGTTCGTGAAGCGACCACGGCGCTCAGCTTTCTGGGCATCATCGAAGCCGCGCCCCGCCGCGGTCTTACGGTGGGCCGCGTCCGCATGAAACAACTGTCGCGCTATCTCAGCTTTCATTTCGCCGCGGCCGACTATCCCGTCGAAGAGCTGATCGATACCCGCATCATTGTCGAAACCGGGGGACTGCGGCGTGTTGCTGAACGCATGGCAAAGGATCCGACCATCTATGAGCAACTCCACACCGCGAATGATCGGCTGCGGCGAGCCACGAAGATGAGCGAATGGCTGCAAGGCGAAGTTCACTTTCACTGCCTGCTCGTCTCCTCGAGCGGCATCCACGCTTTAGCAGCGTTCAATGATCTGGTTCAGGTCTTCTTCCGAAAATTCCGTCAGGGGATATCCAAGTCCCGTTGGAAGGGCGGCATCGCGGGTCACCAAAAAATCATCGACGCCTTGAAAGCCGGCGACCATCAAACGGCGACCCAACTTCTCACGGAGCACATCAACGTCCATCGCGTGCCGCCAGCTAAGTCTGGACGCCACCGAGAAACGAACGATTCATGACTGAATCTTCCGCTTCAATTCCCGCTTGGAGTACCGCCGACTTGCCGGAACCCAAGCCCCTGGAGTGGCGGAATTGGACCAGTTTTCTTGGTCCCGGCATCGTGATGATGGGAATTCAGATCGGCGGCGGCGAGTGGCTTTTCGGCCCCGAAATCACGGCGAAGTACGGCGGCGGTCTGATGTGGATCGCCACCGTCGCGATCGTACTGCAAGTCTTCTACAACATGGAGTGCGGCCGCTATGCCCTCTACTGCGGCGAGCCGGTCTTCACCGGATTCATGCGCATGCGCCCGGGGCCCGGATTATGGATGGGGCTGATGCTGCTGCTGAATGGCAGCGCGTTGATACCCGGACTATCGACGCACGGCGCGGCGATTATCGCTTCGATGTGGCTAAACCGGCCGCCGACGGCGGACGACAAATGGCTTGTAACCGGTTTGGCCTACGCATGCCTGTTAGGAGTGGTGCTGCCCGTGCTCGTAGGCGGCAAGGTTTACAACATGCTGCAAGCCGTGATGACGGCGAAAGTGCTGTTCGTGCTCGGTTTCTGCTTGCTGGTCGGAGTGTGCTTTGTCGAACCGACGCAATGGTGGCGCATATTCAGCGGCTTTGTGCAGTTTGGAAACGTACCCGTGTCGGACGCAAAGGGCGGAGAGAAAGTCGTCAATGCGGTCGGCTACTTCTTTGAGAACGGTGCCTGGCCCGCTGTCGCACTTTCGAATATCGCCGTGCTCGGAGCCTTCGCGGGTTATGCCGGTGGTGGCGGTCTGGGGAATTCCACATACAGCAACTTCGTTCGCGACAAAGGCTGGGGCATGGGCAGTCGCGTGGGCGCCATCGGCAGTGCCATCGGCGGCACTCACGTCACGCTCAGCCACGTCGGCGCAGTGTTCCCGATCACCGACGACAACCTGCGCAAGTGGCGCGGCTGGTGGCGATACATCTTGACCGACCAGGTGTATGTCTGGGCTCCGGGCTGCGTGATGGGCATGGCGCTACCTGCACTGATGTCGATCCATTTCGCACCTTACTCGCACTTGAAGGATACCGGCCTCGACTGGGCGCAAGCGATCGTCACTGCGGACGGGATGCGGCTGGCACCGGGCTTGGGACCGATCATCAGGAAGCTGCTGTGGATAACGGCACTGCTGGCTGGAATGGCGGTAATGCTGCCGAGCCAAATGTCAATCGTGGATGACTTCAGCCGGCGCTGGACCGACGGCATCTGGACCGCCAGCCGGCGCGTTCGCGAGACGTTCCGCCCGGGACAAGTGAAGTGGATATATTACACTATCCTCGCGGGCTACGTGCTCTGGTCATTGGTTTGCGCGTATCTCTTCAGCACGTACGGGACACCGAAACTGATGACGATCGTCATCGCGAACCTCAACAACGTGGCCATCGGCGTTACGGCAATCCAACTGTTGTGGATCAACCACACGTTGCTGCCGCGCGAGATCAAGCCGCGTTGGTATCAGTCCCTGGGCGTCGCCGCTTGCGCGACGTTCTATCTCGGCCTGGCGGCGCTGGTGTTTTTTGAAAAGCAAGGGCCGGAAGTCGTGAAGCTGTGGCACAGATGAACCAGCGTCCCGTGAGGACACGCTGCCAATCCAAGATTCGCCACATTAATCGACGTGACGTGCACCACATTCGGTCCCTGCTGGAGCTGCGGCGAGATCAGTGTTGGCGCGCCACAGGCAATCCGGACCCTAATCCAAGAGAGCATTTCCGGCTATACTGTTTGGCTTAGGCGCCTACGTACAGATGGCGAGCGGAGTACGTCGCCATGTTGCGCCTTTGACCTTATTTGCATACGCCATGAAGCCCATTCGCCGACTGCTGATTGCCAACCGAAGCGAAATTGCCATCCGGATATCCCGTAGTGCTCATGAATTGGGCATTCGTACCGTCGCCATCTACTCGTACGAGGATCGCTACGCCCTCCACCGATTTAAGGCAGACGAAGCGTACATCGTCGGCGATGCCGGCCGGCCGCTTCAGGCTTACATGAAATTCGACGACATCGTCGCGCTCGCCGTCGAACGCGAAATCGATGCGGTCCATCCGGGCTACGGCTTTCTGTCTGAGAATGCAGGCTTTGCACGGGCATGCCGCGCCGCGGGCATCACCTTTGTCGGCCCTCGCACCGAGCTATTGGAAAAGCTCGGCGATAAGATCGCGGCCCGCGCCGTGGCAAAGCAGGTCGGAGTGCCGGTTCTCGGCGGCAGCGACTCGCCGATTGCCTCGGTAGAAGAGGGCTTAAAGACCGCCAATGCACTGAAGTTTCCCGTGATCCTCAAAGCGGCGCACGGCGGCGGTGGACGCGGCATGCGCGTCGTTCAGCAGGCGAAGGATTTTGCTGACGCATTCGAAACGGCTCGTCGTGAATCGCTCAGTGCTTTTGGCAGCGACGAGATCTTTGTCGAGAAGTTCATCTCGCGGGCTCGGCACATCGAGGTGCAACTGCTCGGCGATAGCCATGGAAATCTGGTTCACCTGTGGGAGCGGGATTGTTCGGTCCAACGGCGACACCAGAAGGTGGTAGAAATCGCTCCTGCGCCGAACTTGCCGAGCGATGTCCGCCAGAAGATCTGCGATTCAGCGCTCGCGATCGGACGGGCGGTGAAGTACGACAACGCAGGAACCGTCGAATTCCTCGTCGATGCGGACACGAACGAACTGTATTTCATCGAGGTGAACCCGCGGGTCCAGGTCGAGCACACGATCACGGAGGAAGTGACAGGCGTCGATATCGTGCGGTCGCAGCTGCTAATTGCGCAGGGCGAACGGCTCGACGGCCCGGCGATCGGCCTTCCCGCGCAAGGTCAAATCGCAACGCACGGTTTTGCGATTCAGTGTCGCGTCACGACGGAAGACCCGGCGAATAAGTTCATGCCGGATTACGGACGGCTCACGGCCTATCGATCCCCGGGTGGCATGGGCATCCGACTCGATGGCGGCACCGCCTTCTCAGGCGCCGTCGTAACGCCGTTCTATGATTCGTTGTTGGTGAAGGTAACTTGTTGGGGGCGCACCTTCCGCGAAGCTGCCGACCGAACCGAGCGCTGCTTGCAGGAATTCCGCATTCGCGGAGTTAAGACGAACATCCCTTTTCTGACGCGCCTCGTTGACGACCCGACTTTTCTCGCCGGCAACTGCACGACGCGATTCATCGACGAAACTCCGGAACTGTTCGAGTTCACGCTCCGACGAGATCGTGCCACCAAGCTCTTGCAATACATTGGCGACGTGATCGTCAACGGGCAGGCTAGCGTTAAGGACGCGCCGCGCGCCACGCGGCGAATTCCCGCACAAGTCCCGACGTTTGATGCTTCCACTCCGCTGCCCGAGGGCACCCGCGACAAATTCAAAAAACTCGGCGTAGAGAAGTTTTGCGCCTGGATTCGCGAGCAGAAGCCGCTGCTGTGGACGGACACGACCATGCGCGACGCCCATCAGTCGCTGCTGGCAACGCGTGTGCGGACTTACGACTTGTTGGAAATCGCCGATGCCTACGCGCGCAACTGCGCCGGGCTGTTTTCGATGGAGATGTGGGGTGGCGCCACATTCGACACCTCCATGCGGTTCCTCAAAGAGTCGCCCTGGCAGCGTCTCGAGCAGCTTCGCGAACGCATTCCGAACATCCTGTTCCAAATGCTGCTGCGAGCGTCGAGCGCGATGGGATACGCGAACTATCCCGACAACGTCGTCCGCGAGTGTGTGAAAGAGGCGGCCGCCGCGGGAATGGACGTCTTCCGCATCTTCGACGCGCTCAACTGGACTCCCAACATGCGCGTGGCGATGGAAGCCACGATCGAGGCTGGGGCGATTTGCGAAGCGGCCATCTGCTACACGGGCGACATCCTCGATCCGCGCCGTCCGAAATACAACCTGGACTATTACGTGAAGCTCGCGAGGGAGCTTAAGTCTCTCGGTGCACACATCCTCGCCATCAAGGACATGGCCGGATTGTGCAAGCCGCACGCGGCGGCCAAGCTGGTCAAAACGCTTCGCGAAGAAACCGGCTTGCCGATCCATTTTCATACGCACGACACCGGTGGCGTCCAGGCAGCGGCGATACTTAACGCCGCCCAGGCAGACCTCGACATTGCCGACGCCGCGTTGGCTTCGATGTCGGGCGGCACCTCGCAGCCAAATCTCAACACGCTCGTCGAAAGCCTGCGGAACACTCCCCGTGAAGGCAGTCTCGATGGCGCGGTGCTCGATACCATTTCGGAGTATTGGCGCGAGGCGCGCGAGTTCTACAAGCCGTTCGAAAGCCCCGTGCTCGCGGCGGGCTCCGACCTCTATCAGCACGAGATGCCGGGCGGGCAGTACACAAACCTCTTCCAGCAGGCCACGGCATTAGGTTTGTCGTCGCGCTGGCCAGAAGTATGCCGACTCTATGCCGACTGCAATCAGCTTCTCGGTGACATTGTGAAGGTTACGCCCACCTCCAAAGCTGTTGGCGACATGGCGCTGTTCCTGGTCGCCAACGACCTGAGCGCTGCCGACGTGATGAAAGGCGATCGCGATCTTGCGTTTCCGCGATCGGTCCTCGACCTCCTGGGTGGGCGCATGGGGCAGGTTGAGGGCGGCTTTCCGCCCAAGGTCCGCGACCGGATTCTGCGTGGCGAAAAGCCGTTGCAGGGCCGCCCTGGAGAAAGCCTTCCGTCGGCCGATCTCGCCGCGACGCGAATTAAAGTTGCTAAAATTGTCGAAGGCGAGGCGACGGGCCAGGATGTCGTTTCCTACCTGATGTATCCGCAAGTGTTCGAGCAACTCGCCGATCATCAGCGGCAGTTTGCCGACGTCAGCGTGCTGCCGACGCCCGTGTTCCTCTACGGCATGATTCCTGGCGAAGAAATCGCCGTCGATATCGAGCCCGGCAAAACGCTAATCATCAAGTTTCTTACCGTCGGCGACGCTCACCCAGAAGGCACGCGAAGTGTGTTCTTTGAGCTCAACGGCCAGCCACGCGAAGTGACGGTCACTGATCGCTCCTTGCAAAGCGTGGACATTGGGCGGCTGAAAGCAGATCCGAAGAACCCGAAACAAATCGGCGCGATGTTTCCTGGTTTAGTGGTTATGGTGGCCGTGAAACCGGGCGATCAGGTAGTGGTCGGGCAGAAGCTGGCCATGCTTGAAGCGATGAAAATGGAAGCAACCGTGAGCGCGGAAATTGCCGGTGAGGTCGCGGAAGTACACGTAGTCGCCGGCACCCAGGTCGAAACAGGCGATCTGTTGATCACGATGGCCTGACGCTGCGACCGCGCTTCCGAGAATTCCGCTACCGTGCCAATGATGGGAAAGGGCTGTTGGTAGGCACGCCTGTTTCAACGCCAATGCCTGAACCATCGAACTCGGCGGTTGTGGACTGCAGGCTGCCGCTGAGAAGTAGTCCGTCGATCTGTACTTCTGCGACTCTCAACGCGCGTACGGCATCGAGGTAATTCAACTGCGTTTGCGAATACGTGCGCTGGATGGTCAGCATCGCGGTGTAGTCTGCCTCGCCGGCGCTATACATCTTGCGACTGAGTACGAGCGATTCTTCCGCAGCTGGGAGAATGGTCTTCTGATACTTCTCAACCTGACTCTTGGAGTTAGCGTATTGCTCGAAGACAGGCGCCAAGCGGCTTTGCAAGCTGAGCTGGAGTTGCGACACCGCTTCCTCCGCCGCCACCAGTTCATGCTCCGCTTTAGCGATGCCGCCCTGGTTTCGGTTAAACACCGGCATCGGCAGACTCACGCGAACACCGCCATCCGGCTTGCCACCAATACCATTGTCTTGCCAGTTAACAAGTCCTTCGAAGTCGATGTCGCTGACCGGTTCAACGCGAGCGCGTTGCACGGCTGCGCGGGCACGCGCCACTTCCATCTCTGCGCCCGAGATCTCCGGGCTCTCTCGCAACATTCGTTCGCGGGCGCTGTCGAAGCTAAAATCCTTGACTTCCGCGAGAGGGTCGCCGACTAATAACTGAGGCGGCAGGTTGGGATCACCGAGTAACGCCGCAAGTGTCCGCCAAGCCGAGTCATGGCGATTCATCGCATTCCGCTGCAGAATCTGCGCGTTTTCGATCTCAAGCTGGGCTTGAAGAATATCAACTCGACCGACTTCTTTGGCCTGATAGAGGGCATCGACTGACTTACTGCCCTCGCCGCCAATTCGCACGAGGTTGTCGGCAACCTCGATTTGCCGCTGCGCCAACAGGACCTGATAGTAGGCAATTCGGACGTCGGTGAGCACACGTTGCTCTTGTGCTGCGAGGTCTTGCTCAAGCCGCATCCGTTCACGATCCGCGACAGCACGGTTAAGTTGCAGTTTCCCACCGCGGATAATCTCTTGCGTAAACAGAACTCCATGCTGCTCGGCCAAACCACCGCTGCCGAGTTGCTGGCCTTCGTAGCCAACCGTCGGATTCGGAGGAAGGCCCACCTGCAATGTGTTTGCACGTGCCGCCCTGACCAGCGCGGCCAGCCGGTGTACCGACGGATTGCTAGCCAAGGCGCGCTGCTCTAGGCCTTCTAACGTCAGCGGTGCGCTGATGTCAGAATCGATGGGAGATGGAAGCGGATCAGCGGGTTGGGCCTCGATTTCAGGCAGCCGCAACACACCGGCCTCCTGACACCAGCAGGTAGCTGGCGACGCAACAGCCGCGATAAAGACGGTAACGCAGGCCAAACGGCCAACGCCGAATCTTCCTGGTACCGATCGTTTCTCACCAACCATATTGGGATTCCTTTCCCACACGGCAGCATTAGGCCGCATCCTAAAATTCGTCACAATACGTTATGTCAGCATCAAATAAATCTAACCGCATGCCTTCCCGACCTAGTCTCCACAATCGGACCGCCGCAGCAATCGATTGCGCAAACATTGATGCGCAGGACAAGCCCCGCTCAATTAGCTAGCAGTCACTTCCGGAACAATCGACGAGTATTAAACTACTGCGCAAGCGCCGATTTTTTTGAGATCTTCGTTGCGATTTCTCAAGGTCCGTCGCAGACTGCAAGACCTACTAGAGCAGCCGCTAGCGCAGTGACCTACTTTTGAGGGGATGACGCCGTTTCGGAACTGCTCTTCGATCGGTTCGCTTGCAGCACAAGCGAGTGAATAAAGTCGAGCTTGGCGACTACCGGCGGGACGACCACTTCGGGCACCAGATCCAACAGACCGACTGACCGGTTGAATTCGTTGACCAGGACCCCGACCTGCTGGTAACGCTCAACCAGCGGAGTCACCGATGCAATGCGAAAATCGACGTTGATTGACTTGAACAAATGGGTAGCCGTGTCGAGCACCGAGGTCATGTCGAGATAGAGCGCGAATGTCTCCGCGAAGTCTTCCCACGGGTGCGCGGAAGCATAGGCGCTGACAAACGATGTGATCCAATCCTGACGTGGCCCGAGGCGATAGTAGGCCTCCATTGCCTCTTCATAAGGAGGTGAGTCGTGATCGCCAAACAACGCGCGGAACTCCTGTTCGAAGCGGTTTGGCACCAGGAGTTCCCAATAGTAGTGCCCAATTTCGTGGTGGAAGTGGCCGATCAGTGTGCGGTGGGCCTCGTGGAATTGGACGCGCAGCGACTCGCGAATGGCGTCGTCGGCCTCGCGTATGTTGATCGTGATTTTCCCACCCGCATGTCCGGTATAGACGATTTCGGCTGGGCCCGCGTTGCGCCACTCGTTTCCCGGGTGCTCGACATCCGCTTTGAAGTCAAACGTGAGTTTTGGCTCCGCCTCGGCGTACGGGAGGCGTAGCACGTCGAGAATGTACAGCAGCCTGCGCTTGGCAGCTTCCAGCCGAGCCCACTTCTCGCGGTTGCCTTCGATGGATAGATCCGGAATCGTCTCCGTGAGTTGGCATGCGACGCAAAGACGGTTTGGAATGCCAGCGCCGTCCGCATCAACCACTTCTGGCGGTGGTACGTCCTCGCGCTCCAGCACGTAGCAGCGGTTGCACACGTTCTCGACCGCATAGTTGTGGCACTTTCGCAGCAACTGGCCGCAGTCGGCGAAGCCGCATCGGTAGTCGCCTGCGGCATCCTGAGAAGCGTCGCCCGCTGGTTCCAGTGCGGTCATCCTGGAACATGCTTCGCACCAACCGACTTCGCGCTGGCACGCCAAGCAGAGGGAATTATCGAAGAAGACTCGATTTCCACACGGGCAATGGTAGGTTTGCATTCAACTAACTTCGTCAGGCGATAGGATTAGGATTCGCCGAGTCTCATCGCAAAGTTTGTGCCGAGTGGTTCGCAAACCGGCAATCGCCGCGAACGAACTTATTCGCCTTGAAGCGGCATCACGGTTACGCTAACGCCGATGCGGTGGTCCCCTGCACCGACGAAAACGCCCTGGATGGGGCACACATCACCGTAGTCACGCCCCCAGGCGATGGTGATGTGCGAATCGCCGACAAGACAATTGTTCGTGGGATCGAAATCGATCCAACCGAGCGGGCCGCACCAGCATGAAGTCCACGCATGCGAAGCATCCGCGCCGATCAGCCGAGGTTTTCCTGGTGGCGGCGTGGTGCGAAGGTATCCGCTCGTGTAGCGGCCGGCGAGTCCCATCGCGCGTAGGCAGCCGGTGGCTAGGTGCGCAAAATCCTGGCAGACCCCGCGTCGTAATCGCAGGACGTCAGGCAGGGGCGTATCGACCGTGGTGGCGCGAGCGTCGAATTGGAAGTCCCGAAAGATCCGGGCCGACAAATCGACGATCGCTTCAACGATCGGCCGACGCGGTCGAAAACTCTTCTCAGCGTATTGGCGAAGTGCCCGAAGGTGTGGCACTCGTGGCGAAGGAAACGTGAGTTGGTATGGGATCGGTTCACTGGCGCCAGACGCGCCGGGCGCCGCGCTGGCATCTTTCCAATTCGGCACGCAGTTCTCCCACGCGATCGGCTCTTGTCCCTCGTGGAGAACAGCCGGCGAGACATCAACGACACTCTCCGCATTGATCTCCAACTTGCGGTGAGCCGCTTCGATCGAAAAGTATTCGGTGCGATTTCCGAAATAGTCGTCGTGATGAGTCAGGAAGGCCGGACCTGGATCAATCTTCAAGCGATAGCTATCGGGGCGCTGGCGGTGCGTTGCGCGTGGCGCAAGATGAACCAAATTGTGGCATACCGACGCTACGTCGGAGTACGTGTAGCAGGTTTTGTGCGTGATGCGGTACTTCATGAAGAGTTGGACAATCTTCTGCTAGCTCCAACAAAACTTAATCGTTGGACGGACTCGACTCAATCTCGGTGAGGCGCTGCATGGGAACAGAGTGGAGGAAGTAGCGATGAGAGATTACGTCGGACAGGTGGGGAAGCGCAGCGTCGATGCTGTCGAGCAAGTCGTAGAGCGGACCTTGGATTCCCGAGTCTGCTTGAGTGGCGATGCCAAGGATGTCAATGTCGCGCACCGTGCCAAGCAGCTTTGCGGCTAATTCCTTGCCTGACGACCCATTCATGTTTTCGTCACCAAGACGAAACTTATCCAAATGGGTAAGGGATTCAACCAACTGAAAAGCAATCGAGCGCGGGTTCGTCTCGTCAGAAACGGTCAAGTCGAGAACCGGTCCAAGCTGAAACCGTGATGAGTACCGCGAGCGATAGGTCATCACGCTGTCGGTGATTTCCAGCAACACCTGCAGGGCTTCAGGAACGCGATTTCCTCCGTGGGAGAGCATTCCACGGATCAACTGTGACTCGCGAAGTGCTCGCTCGATGCGCCGCCCCAGATCAAGAAACCGCCATGCGTAGGTGCGGGTCATGCTTTCGGCAATCTCGCCCCCATAGGCGGCGAGTTGAATCAAGAGCACATCGATCTTCTCGAGAAGGTCAAGGAAGCCGCCGCGGCCGGGCGTGGGTCGGAAATCTTCGCCCATTTGCTGAATGATGCGCCAACTATCGAGCGACATCCGGTCGCGCACCGTTGCAGCCAGCGAGACCAGCGACATAATCGTCGCGCGAAGCGCGCCAGGTGGACCGCTGTCGAAGGCTGACCTGGGAAGTTCTTTTTCAATGGCTGGCAACTGCTTGCGGATTTCCTCGACAACGTAACCAGGCTCGATCTGTCCGTGTTCGGCCAACACGCGAAGCAGATGAGGCAGCTCCGGGATGCGTTCGACCTCTTCTTCGCTGGCCAGGCGGCGGGCGGCCGCGCGGAGCAACTTGGCGAGGGCTTCGGCCCGTACCGAGTTTCTGCCGAGCCAGAAGAAGTGCTCTGCGGCGCGACTCGAGAGATCGATGCCACCGCGGCGAAGAGGTAGGTCGTCCTCGCTGGCGGATAGCAGGGAAACTGGCGCGACGGGCCCGTCGGCGAGCACCCAAACGTCCTTGCTTCGCTCGCCGTCCAGCAGCGACAGCTCCAGCGGGCCGAGCGTGGCAGAGACTCGCGCCAAGCCTCCAGGCATGACGGAGTAGCTTTCGCGGCGAGCTACTGAAAAAGTACGGAGCGCGATGTAGCTTGGCTGAAGCTCGTCGCCCGACCATGAAGGGGAACCGGAACGGACAACTCGCTCCTGCGCCACAAAACTGGCAGGATCATTCTTGATGAGAGCAGTCAGCTCGGATGGAGGAAGATCGGACAGGTGCCTGATCTTCGACAGCGACTCGCCACGCGTGCGATACGCGGGCATGACGATCAATTTGTCCAAACGCTTCAGGACATATTCCAACACGGCCGGCTCGCCGCACCACCATGTTGCCACGCTGGGCATCACCAACGGCTCGCCGAGCAGCGTCTGAGCCATCCGTGGCAGGAACGTGCGAAAGATTGGCGACTCGACCAGCCCACTGCCGGGAGCGTTGGCAATGGCGACGTTGTTCGATCGCGCCGCTTGCAGCAATCCAGCAACGCCATGCGATCCGGCGTCAACGATTTCGAGAGGATCGAGGTGCTCGCTATTGGGGCGCCGCAAGAGAATGTTCACGGGCGACAACCCGGACAAGGTCTTCAAATAAACCTGGTTGCGGCGAACGGCGAGATCACCCGCTTCGGCCAGCGCGTAGCCGAGGTAGCGAGCGAGAAATGCATCTTCGAAATAGTTGATGCTGCCCGCTGACTGACTGAGCAGGACAGGCCGTGGTTCGTCGTCGTGCAGTGGCGCCAACTCGGCAAGCTGTTCCTTGACGGTGATGAAATAGGGAGCGAGTCGTTCGACGCTGCACTCTCGAAAGACATCGGGCATCATCCGCGACATGGCGATGCGGTTTTCCAACGCGAAACCAACGCCGCTCGCGCTTTCGGTACGATCGGCGAGCACCCACCAGCGGCCGTCGGGAGCTCGGGCCAAATCGGCCGCGTAGAAATGGAGCATCCGTGCGTTTGGCGCGTCGACGCCCCGGCAAAACGGCAATCGAAATCCGGGGTGGCGATACAGAACTTCGGGCGGCAATATGCCCTCCCGAATCAGCCGCTGCGGACCAAAGAGGTCTGCCAGAACCAGGTCGAGCAACTTGGCACGCTGCTTGAGCGCCGCTTCGACCGTTCGCCATTCGCTCGCGGCGATTATGAGCGGAATGCCATCCAGTTCCCACGGACGACGCCGGGCCTCCGGGTCACCCAAATCCGGATAGACAAGACTGTTTTGACGTAGCAGCCGTTGAGCCTGTTCCCAACGATGAATGTGCTCGCTGCGCGTAAGCCCCTTCGCAGCATTACGAAAGACTTTCCACGCTGGGCGCAGCTCGCCGGAGGCGGTAAACACTTCATCATAAGAGCCGGGCGCCAACTCATAGCCGCGGAACAGCTCCAAATCCAAGCTGGGTTCCGTAACCGGCACGCGAAGAGTCTCACCGAGGGAATAATTCCACAACTACGCAACAATGGCGCCGAAACGGCTTGCGGCTAGACAGACTCGCGACAGCCGGCGCAATCGTACTGCACCTATCGTATTATCGGCCGCGACGGAGGTCGAGAGTATGTGGATAGTCTCTGTTCACTTCGTCTCTCGGAACCTCAAGCTGGCCGGCCCGGTGCCCCATTTTGAGAAACCGAGCAGCCCGACGGCTCTCGGCCTCGAAAGCGTTGATGGGGAATGTTTGCGGGTTCAAACCGCCTGGATGACCAACGTGATAAGTAGCTCCACCGATGGAGCGTTTCATCCACAAGTCGAGTACATCGAACACGAGCGGCGCATCGACCGGGATGGTTGGGTGGAGACAACTCGGCGGCTGCCAGGCTCGGTATCGCACGCCAGCAACGTACTCACCTTCAACGCCGGTGGGATGCAATGGCAGCTTGCGGCCATTGCACGTGAGGGCGTGTCTTGGGTTCGTCAATCCGCTGACTTTCACTTGCAGGCGCTCGACGGAGGAATCCACGTAGCGCGCGGTTCCGCCAATAGCAGCTTCCTCGCCGAGAACATACCAAGGTTCAATCGCCTTGCGGATCTCCACCTGGACGTTTGCGTAAGTGAACTCGCCAATTTTCGGGAAGCGAAATTCGAAGTGCGGAGCAAACCATTGAGCGTCGAGCATGTAGCCGTTAATGGCGAACTCTTCGATCACGTCTTGGAAGTCCGACTCGACGAAGTGCGGAAGCATGAACCGGTCGTGCAAGGACGTATCCCAATCGACCAACTCGTCGGTGTAAGGAGCATTCCAGAAACGAGCGACGCAGGCCCGCAGCAACAGTTGCTGCGCGAGACTCATGCGGGCATCGGGCGGCATTTCGAAAGCCCGAAACTCCACCAGACCGAGCCGACCGCTGGAACTGTCGGGAGAGAATAGCTTGTCGATGCAAAACTCAGCGCGGTGCGTGTTGCCCGTGCCGTCCACTAACAGGTGCCTGAAGACCCGATCGACGAGCCATGGGGGCGGCACCTTTCCAGGGAGGGCTTGCTCGAAGGCAATCTCTAATTCGTAACGGGCGTCGCGGCGCCCCTCATCGACGCGGGGCGCCTGGCTCGTCGGCCCGATGAAGTTACCCGAAAACAAGTAGGACAGTGACGGATGATTGTGCCAATATCCCACCAAGCTGCGGAGCAAATCGGGCCGCCGCAGGAACGGGCTGTCGGCCGCCGTTGCGCCACCCAGGACGACATGATTGCCGCCACCGGTTCCAGTGTGTGTACCGTCGAGATCGAATTTCTCGGTGCCGAGGCGCGAGTAATGCGCGTCCTCATAGACGCCAGTTGTAATTGCAACCAATTCATCCCAGCTACCGCCAGGCGGCACGTTGACTTCGATAACGCCCGGGTCGGGAGTCACCTTAATGTGGCTGATTCGCGGATCGTGAGGTGGTTCGTAACCCTCCAGCGCGACTGGCAGACCCAGCTCCGCAGACGTAGCCTCGATGGCAGCCACGAATTCTAAGAAATCCTCGAGATGATCGACCGGTGGCAAGAACACATGCAGTGTTCCAGCGCGCGGCTCGATGCATAAAGCGGTACGGACGACGTTCGAAGCGGTTGGATTTGCCGTTGGCTGTGGTCCGGCAACGGCCTCACTTGAGTAAGCCGTGCCGGTACCGTTCTGCTCGAATCCGTTCGAGCCGGCGCCATCGCCTCGACTCCCGTGCTCGGAGTTTGCGAACTCATGCTTTTGGAAATCGATGTCGGGAGTCGAATACGCGTCCGCGCTGCCAGCCGCCAATGCAAATTGGCGCACGATGCTCGAAGTCGGGTTGCCGGCGCGCTCGCGCAATTGATGGTGGAGTGGAAGCGCTGGTCGGTCGGCGAATGCATCCCGCGCATAGCCATGGGCGTCGATTTCGGAGGAGTTCTGCCACAAGAGCGATTGGATCGGCAGCCGGAAGCCCATGGGCGAATCGCCCGGAATGAGGAACATTTCCTCGGATCGGACGACCCAATCGCCGCTTTCCCAGCAGGGCGTGGAATTCCACCACACGCGTCGCAATGGCAATACGCAGCCGATGGGCGCTGTGATGCCTTGTTCGAACAACCGGGCCAATCGGGCACGCTCTTCTTCAGTTTCCAAGCGTGAGTCACGAACGTTGACGTTCGCCGGAAGGCGTCGCTCCTTCCACGCGTAGTAGAGGACGTCCTCATATCCGTCGATCACATGCTGTGAATTGACGCCAAGCTTTTCGGCAAGTATACGGCCGAAGTGCCGAGCATCGTCAACGGTGCTCCCACCGGTCTTGGTCGGATCGGCGAATAGTGCTTCGTTTTGCCAAATCGGTTCGCCGTCGAGCCGCCAGTAGCAGCGCAGCGCCCAGCGCGGAAGCGACTCGCCCGGATACCATTTGCCCTGGCCCAGATGCAAGAGCCCGCCCGATGCAAAACGATGCTTCAGTCGCTTCATGAGATCGCCCGCCAGCTCGCGCTTGCGTGTGCCGAGCGCGGCCGTTTTCCACTCCGCGCCTTCCATGTCGTCGATCGAGACGAACGTCGGCTCGCCGCCCATCGTCAATCGGACATCGCAGGTTCGCAGGTCTTCATCGACCTTGTGAGCGACCGTGTTGATTGCCTGCCATTGCTCATCGGTATAGGGCTTGGTGACACGCGGATCCTCGTGGATTCGCGTTACCGTCATTTGGAAATCGAAGTGCTCGGCGCGGTGCGACGCGGTGCCTGTGATCGGCGCGGCGCCGATCGGTTCGGGTGTGCACGCCAGCGGAATGTGACCTTCGCCGGCCAGCAAGCCAGAGGTAGCATCTAGGCCGACCCACCCTGCGCCTGGCAGGAAGACTTCGGCCCAAGCATGCAGGTCCGTGAAATCCTCAGCGGCGCCCGCGGGGCCTTCGAGCGGCGGCGCGTCTGCCTTGAGCTGAATGATGTACCCTGAGGTGAATCGCGCGGCGAGTCCCATTCTCCGCAGCACGTTGACGAGCAGCCAGGCGGAGTCGCGACACGAGCCGCACCCCTTTTCAATCGTTTCGTCGCACGACTGCACACCTGGTTCCATTCGAATCAGGTACTTCACGTCGCGCTGCACGCGCTGATTCAAATCGACGAGGAAATCAATCGTCTTACGGCGAGTGCGGTCAATCTTTCGGACATACTCTGCGAGCGACGATCCCTCCATTACCGGCACTACGCTCAGGAATGGCATCAGGTCTTTGAGCGTGTCCGGCGAATAGGTAAATGGATAGTACTCGGCGTCTGGCTCCAGAAAAAAGTCGAACGGGTTGATAACCGTCATGTCGGCCGTGAGATCGACTTCGACGGCGAAACGATCGGTAGGCGTTGGCACGACCACGCGGGCGAGAAAATTGCCGTAGGGATCCTGTTGCCAATTCAGGAAGTGTTCGGCGGGCTCGACCTTCAATCCGTAGCTCAGCACGCGTGTGCGGCAGTGGGCTGCGGGCCGCAAGCGAACGACTTGGGGACCTAAACCAGCAAGTTCGCCGTACTGATACTCAGTGCGGTGATGCAGGGCGACGCGAATGGTCATGTTGAAATCGGCGGCGGTAGGTAGGTGAGGCCGACATACGCAACCTACGAATTGATCGAACGATCGCTCACCTCTCTATCGTTGCCGGCTTCGGCGAGCGCGCCACCTGATCCAACTATACTGCCCACTGGACGAGGCTGCGCCAACCCTCCGAAAGATAGCGGCAGTAGCTAGTTAGCCGCACCGCAGCGATTCAGTGCTTATTTGGACCTATTTCGCTGATTGGCCAGTGGAACGCGACGTCCAGATTTTATTCGAACGAATTCCGGGGCGAGTTTCGCCTCCCGGAATGACGATCGCGCCGTTCCATTCGACGACTGGTGTTGCCACGAGGGAAAACGGAAGTTGTCCCAGCTGCCGCCACGTTCCGGTGACGGTGTGATACGCGAGTATCTCACGAGGAAAGCCTTGGTGTTCTGCCGGAGTTCTGGCAACTTGGGATCCGTCGTCGCCACCCAGGACGACGAGATGCGACTGCCCCAGCGCGGGCGCGGGGCTCGGTGCGGCAACGACTGGCCGCGGAAGGTCGGGGATTCGCTTCCAGCCGTCACCAGGAGTGAAGCAATAGGCATCGCGAAGCCAGATCCGCTCCGGCTGGCCATTCTTGCCCGGTTTCAAGCCGGCACCGCCGAACAAATAAAACGAACCACCTTGCGCGCCGGCGACGGCCAGCATGCGTCCGCTGCCAGGCCACGGTTCCAGGGTGCGCCAACCCACTGCCAGGTTATTTAGATCGAGTGACCAGAAAGTGTTCGAGGCGGTCGTGGCGGTCGGGCTTTCGATACCTCCGGCGATAAAGATCGTGTCGCCAATGAGCGCGCCGCACATGTTGGCGCATGGCTTCGGTAGCCGAGGCAACTCTTCAGTAATCAGCTTGCGGCCGTTCCACCGTAGCAAAAAACAATCATCGTAGTGCCGACTAGCGTCGCTGCCTCCGAGGCATACGATGCCGTTCTTCATTGTCAGAGACATCCCATAGCCTCGAGGCGTCGGCAAACGCCCGACCGACTTCCACTTGCCGGTCTTGTTCTCCAGGACAAAGACGGTGTCATGCCAAACTTTGGTGCCGCCCTCCCAAGGTTTCTTGCCAGGAAAGTTCGCGCCCCCGGCCACGATGAGGGCATCGCCATGCACGCCTGCGAATGGGGCAGCAAATCCCTCCGCATCCGGTAGAGGTGAAAGTGGTTCCCAGGCAAGCGGCGCACTCCGGGGAAGCGGTTCGCTATGCAGCGGGCTCTCACCCAACAACGCGGCGAAGAATGTGACTACGAGCGTGATCAGCAGGCGGCGCAGCCATCTGGCGCACGTGAGGACATCGATCGGCTGCGTGCTCATCATTCGCTGGGCGCGTGTTGATGTAATGCGGGCTTGCCGGAGGTGATCACCGCCCGTTGGCGCTGGCAACGGTGCCGACGATTCGGTTGAAAAAGCCGATGCCTTCGAGCTCATCACGAAGTCGTCGCTGATCGGCCGCGGTGAGATTTCCCAAGGGTGCCCGCACTGGTCCGCAATCGACGCCGACGAGACTCATGGCGAATTTGAGCGCGGCGATCGTGTTAAATTGCTCGAACACCCGGACCATTGCCACCACCCAGGCTTGTTCCGCGCGGGCGGCCTCCCAATCCTCGGCTTCCACAGCGGCCAGAATTCGAAGATAGACCGGTACGGCAAAGTTGTACGTGCTGCCGACCGCACCGGAAGCACCAAGCGCAAGCCCGACGAGCAATGCTTCATCACAGCCCCACAGGATATCGTACGCGCCTCCGTTCGCCTGAATGCATTCCTGTACGGTGACACAGTCGGGATTCGTGTACTTAATACCGGCAAGATTTGGAATCTGTTTTTTTGCAGCTGCCAGAAATGCGGCTGCGGATAGTTGCACGCCGGTAATCTTAGGCATGTCATACAGATAAAATGGCAGCGGCTGCGCGGCCTCCGCGATGGGAATGCAGAATCGAATCAAGTCGCTCAGTGACTGGCCCTTGAACCAAGTAGGAGCGTGCATCGCGATCGCGTCCGCTCCGACAACTTGGGCATGGCGAGCAAGGCGGATCGCGTCGCTCTGGCAATTGTGGCCCACATGCACGAACAGTTCCAAGCTGGACCGCGCTGAATCGCGTGCCCAACACTCGGCCAGCGAGGTCCGTTCGTCCACCGTTAACGATTGGCCTTCACCGGAAGTGCCGCAAACGAAGACCCCGCGCACTCCTGACGCGCAAAGATGTTCTGCCTGCGCACGGACGATGGCCAGGTTCACGCTGCCATCGGCGTGCATCGGCGTGAATGGTGCGGAGATCAAACGAAAATCTTGCAGTTTCATGGATGCCTTTATTGGGAGCAGTGCGACCTACGAACACGTGGTTCGCCCCTGCGAATTGAGTCGATAACGGATCCGATCGCCACGAATTGCGGCGGCGGATGGCAGTCAACCAGTATAGGCCAACGCCTGACGCGATTGAAGGAACTGGCCTGTAAGCTGCAAGAGTAGTAGCCGCAGCTAGGCTGCATTCGATCGGACGGAGGTCGCAGAATTGTTCTGATCGCCTTGTGTTTCGCGACTGAAAGAGGCGTGCATTGCGTGCGCTTGATCTTTTTTGAAATGCAGACGCTTCACGAGCTTGAGCCAGAGCACCGCGCCCCATGCCGCCAGGCGAGTCAAGGGGCGATGGCGGGCCTTGTAGATCGCCGTCAGTTCTTGCTGAGCAATGGCCAGGGATGTGCCCTTGTTCGTCGAAAAGGGGGTTAAGCTATCCTTCTCCGAAATTTGGGCTGGCCATGCGAGGGCGCCATGTCGCGCGGACTGCGAACAGTAACGCAGTAACGAAGCCGGCACATCGTCCCAACCGCCATGCACGCCTTGTTCCGAGATTTGAAGAAGCACTTCGTCGATGGATTCGCCGGCGAAGAGGATTGGCTTCAATTCGCCGTGATCCAGGTAGCGAATGCGATCAAGGAGCGCACCTCGGAAGAATCGGTGAACGCCGTAGAATGTGCTCGCGAGACGATAAACTTCGTAGTCACCCTCACTGGCTACGAAATTGGCAGATAGGAGGAAACTGGCTCGATAGCTGGCCAGCCGGCTTTTGATCTCGTCGAAGTCGCGTTCGCTGACGACTTTACCGCTCTCCAACAGCTTGTACATCTGGCGACATGCGATGAGGAATGGTCGAGCCAGCAAATCTCGTTCTTCGAAGAACTTGCACAGCTCCTCGAAGTCCTGGCGAGCAACAACGTTTCTCTTGTCCGCACTACTCCGTCCTGTGGTCATCAACTCGAGTTGATACGCGAGCTTTTCGTAAATCACTACTGTCGGACGGAAGAAGCCGCTGCGATTGCTTTCGATCATCTTCACGAGGAAGTCGCGGCCGACGATGCCGCGCGTTTCGAGATAGTTGACTTGCCGAATATAACCCAGCGTCCAGAAGTACTCGTCGAATACGCCGAACGTAGCGGCCGCGCGTTTCCAGTGGTCCGGATCGTTGTCGCTGAGGCGGTAGATCACGTTCTGCACGTTGAGCACCGCAGCGCGGTGGCCAGCCAGGCAAAGCAGATACGCCGTCACGTGCGAGTAGATCGGAGAGGTGGCCTTTACCAGGGCGGCATGATCGAAGCCGACAACGAGCGCGGTGCGAACGATTTGACCTGAGAACCCGGCGATCAACCACCAGTAGCCCATTCGCTGAGTGAGGCTGATGAGATCGCCCTCGTAAGCCTTCTCTCGCATGTAATAGTTGCATACGCTCTCGATGCGACCATCCTTGTCGCTCTGCATGCAATTGAAGATCGCGATGTCATATTCTCGGGCTCGTGCCGTGCGAATGACTTCCGGAAGGGCTTCGAAGCGAACGATGTCGTCGCAGCCCAATACCCAGGTGTATTCTCCTCTCGCCAGGCCGAACGACCGGAACACGTTCTCTTCAGCGGAAGGCACGTGCGTATCGGGGGTTACGACTCGCAAGTTGGAAATGCGGCCGCGATAGCTGTTGGCAATGTCGAGCGTGTCATCTTCGGAGCGATTGTTGACGACAATGAGCTCGCAGCACTCGCGAAATTGTTGACTCGCGGGGTCGTGCTCAATGTAGGTCGCGAAACTGTCCAACAGGCCACGCAAGTACGTTGCGCCGTTATAAACCGGGATCAGGATGGTGAGGTCGATCGCGCTACTCATCTTGGAATTCGTCTTCTTGCTAGCGGAGCACTGCCAATGCTTCCGGTGAGGGATCGATCTGCTCCACTTCGTTTCCCCTGCCGATGATGGTCACCGGGCAGCCGCACCGCAGCGCGCATTCGATCAACGGGTCCTGGCGCTGAAACGTAAAGTAGCGTCGCGAGACGCGAAACAATTTGCCAAGCTCTTTGGCTGGTGTTGCCGGAGCGATTTCAAAGGCGAGGGACCGATCAAATACGCCGGTGTCGATGCAATCGGTCGCCGTAAAGCACTGGAGTCGCCTGCGCGCGGCGTCGCAACGCGTATCGAAAAAGTGTTTGCCAGAATCTCGAAGCGGGTTGTATGGAATGCAGTTCTCGCGACGTTGCCCCAAACAGTACCGGCGCCCTTTTCGGATCGCACGCTCAACATTGCGTGAGTAGCGGTCGATGGTTTGGACGAATTGGCCTGGCGCGCGGCGGACGCGTTTCGTCACCTCTTTGCGCAAATACTTCGATGCCAGCCGGGACCATTCGATATCGGCCGGCGAGTTGGCCTGGCTGATCGCGATCATGCTCGTCAGCTGGTCGAGAAACTGCCGTTTGACAATGTCATAGCGGCTTTTCAGCTCGGTCAAGTCAACTCGCTTTGACACCTGCTCGTCAACGCCCCACGAGATGCCTGACGTTCCTAGTTCGAGCCGCGCGAAGTCCGCCTGGGTGTGAGTGCCATCTGGAATGACCACTACCGGACAGCCGCAGAACAGGGCCTCGTAGATGAGGATCGTGCTGTTATCAAAGCAATACAGCACCTTCGCTGCGCGAAACAGCTTGCCCAATTCACTCCTGTGCGGATTCTCACGCGTAATTTCGATCGTGTCACTCGAATTGATGATGCCGTCCCGCCACTGGGACTTGCCAACATAGAAGCATTCGAGGCTTCGAGCGGTGAGGTCGTTCTCTTCACAAAAGAACAGTCCCTCGTCGATAGTGGGCATGTAGAGCTTGCCGGCGATGAGATTCGAAATGTACGGCGAGTACACATCGGAGTACGTGAAAACGGCCTCCCCGTCGGCGTATTCGCGATCGCCGCCCAGCAATGCCGGCCGATTAAGCACCCAGCGGACAACTTTCGCGGCTCCGAACAGATTTCCGCTGACCGTCTCCGGATAAATGGCGCAGAACCCATCGGCACAGAGAGAATGTGCCGTTTCGAGTTCGATCATGGGAGCATTGAGATGCGGGGCCGCCACCGTTCCACCGGCAACAAAGGCCGGATAACCTCGAGCGTTCAGCTCACCACATAGTCGATGCAGACACTGCACTCCCGCAGAGTTGCCGACATACGAACCCGAGTAAATGACGTATCCGGTACGCGGGGTTCGTCTGTCGTTGTCATCCGCGAAGCGTCGAAGTGCTTTACGGATGTGACGACTTACCCACATAACTTTACTTTCCCGCCATCGGCCAAGCGATTGACGGATCGCGCCGCCGCGGGCATGCGCGAAGCACGCCAATGCATAACGACCGGCGCCGACTCAACTTGCTCGTCGCGGCCGCGTTCAGTGATCGTGGCCCGCAATTGCGAATCGCCGGAGTAAGCACTGTCGATCATATTGATGTTGATCGGTTGGCCTTGCGCGCAGCCTTCCAGCAGTACCTCGCCTTGCATAAATTCGCGACAGGACACTTGTCCCTTGAGAATCGGAATGGCGAGCTGAACGTCGTCTTCCGTAAGCACATGGCCGGCCGGAAGATCTCTTTTGGCATAGACGCCACGAACATAGGTGCCGAGAAATTCGGTCTCACGATGCAGCGGCTCTGCCCGATGTTTCGGCGAAGACCCGCAATACTTCTTGGCCGCATGGAAGGCACCGAACCATAGGTCGATTTCGGCCGGCGTGCAGGAGTAATCGGCAATTGCCTGGCCGTCGGTTTCGATGTCGATGTGGCGCTCGAACGTGCGAGCTCCCTTGGCATACGACATGGTCATGGAGTGAACCCAGTCGTCGTGCTCGTGGCTCGAGAAGCCGATCGTGTGACCTGGGTAACGGCCCAAGAGATAATCGATTTGATTCAGCTCGCATTCCTCGGCCGCATGCGGGTACGCGGCAACGCAGTGATTGATCGCGAGCGGGATTTCGCGATCGGCGAAGAATTCGACCATCGCGTCGATTTCCGCTTCGGTGGCGGCGCCAACGGATGCAATGACCGGCTTGTTGGTCGAAGCGATTTTCCTGAGTAGCTGCCAGTCGGTCGCATCGGCGCTGGCAACCTTGATAATCGGCAGATCGAAATCGACGCACCAATCTACCGACGGCTCGTCGAACGGAGTGGCCATCGGAATGCAGCCTGCATCGCAGATCGCGTCGATGAGCTTGGCGTAGTCGCTCTTGTCCATCCACGTTTCAGTGATCCGACGAACGTAACGAATATCCGAGCGGCTCTTAAAGTCGTCGTGGATGAAGCTTTCGACGTCGCGAAACTGCACCTTGATGGCAGCACGAATTCCGTGCTTCCGCACCATTGCCGCATGCTGCTCGACGATCTCGATCGCTCGGTCGAGGCGTCCCAGATGATTATTCGTCATCTCGAGGACGAATAGATCTTCGAAGATATCATGAGAACCCATGTATTCGACTCCATTCGAATCGTGGTTCAGAGGTGTTTGCGGCAGTCCTCCATCAGGGCCGGGACCGCCTGGGCATTCATTGCCACCTTCTCCATAATACCCGGTTCTCGTGAAAGTATAAACGTCACTTCCGAACCAGTATTTTTCTTATCTTGCCGCATTGCGTCGGCCACGGACTGCAGATTCACGTCCTTTACCAGCGAAACGTATTTTGCAAAGTAAGGCCGCGTCCAATCGAGCACCATTTCAAAGTACTCGGAGCTCGCCATGCCGCTCTTCATGGCAAAATAGGTAGCGAAGGTGATTCCGATTGTTACAGCAATGCCGTGCGGGATTGCGTACTGGGTGGCAGATTCCATCGCGTGCGCAAAAGTATGGCCGTAGTTGAGGATGTTGCGGATGCCGCGATCGAACTCGTCTTCCTCGATAAACCGTTTTTTGATTTCGAGGGATCGCCAAATAATGTCTCGTAGCGGCAGCTTCGACAATTCCGTGTCGGCCATTTCGCGACGTAACAGGTCGGTCGATTTCTGCCCGTCAATGAGGTGCAGCTTAATTGCTTCACCGAGCCCGCTATAAATCTCTTCTGCCGTGAGCGTTCGCAAGTAATCGGTGGCTAACCGCACTTCGTGTGGAGGATAGAACGTGCCGAGTTGGTTTTTGTAGCGATTGATGTTGAGCGAGCTCTTGCTGCCGATGCAACTGTCGCACTGGGCCAGGAGCGTCGTAGGAACCAGAGTCCAGCGAATTCCTCGCATCAAAACCGACGCAATGAAGCAGCCGATATCCTGCACAACGCCGCCGCCAATCACCACTAGGTGCGAAGTTCGCCTCACGCTGTTTTCCAGCAGCCAGCAGAAGATTGGTTCGAGCCGGTCGTAGGACTTGGCCCGTTCCGTGGCTTCGACTTCGAATCGCTGCCCGGTGGGAATGACCTCGGCAAACTGCGATTCGTAGAGTTCGGCGACGCGGCGATCAATGAGATAGAACGCGTCGCGACCGTTCTCGATTTCGGCGACCGCCGCACGCGCGGAAGGCGCCTCAACGACGCGATACGGGTGGCTCTTGCTTTGAATCGTGAGCATGGGTCAAACGCAGGTGAAGCCGCCGTCTGCGACGAGCACCTGACCGGTGATGTACGAATTCTCTTCACTGCAAAGGAAGGCGACGAATTTCGCGATCTCTTCCGGCTGCGCGAGCCGGCCGAGTGGTATCGTGCTCGCAATGCGCTCGAGTTCTGCTGGAGAGTTGTTTTGTCGCGTTAGCGCAGTTTCCACGTATCCCGGCGCGACGCAGTTCACGAGCACGTTGTGCGGGCCGAGTTCGATCGCGGCCGTGCGAGTGAGACCGGCCAGAGCCGCTTTCGCCGTGCTGTACGCGGCGCGCTGTGCGCGCGCCACAACGCCAAAAATCGAGCTGATGCTCACCACCCTGCCCCACCGGCGCTCCCTCATTTGAGGCGCAAATGCCTGGACGAGGCGAAACGGGGCGTTGAGGTTTACCTGCAGCGTGGTCGCCCACGCTTCGGGAGACACGCGGTCCAACGGCTCGATGATGTTGATCCCCGCGTTGTTGACGAGGATGTCCACACGCGCATTTTGCCGATGACAGGCCTCGATGTATTGTTCGATCGAACCCGGGTCGGCCAAGTCGAGCTCGTCTCGAGTTGGCGTGAGGACTCGCACGCCGCGAGCTTTGAGTTCGCCAACAATCGCTGCGCCGATACCTCGAGAACCGCCGGTCACCAATGCAATTCGTTGATCTTGGTTGCTCATGTTGGCGGGTCGCACCGCGCTCGCGAATGATCGTAACTATCTCACCCGCACTGTGCCGCGCACTTCCGACTGCTTCACTTCCACGGGCAGTGGAACGTCTTCGACAATCGGGATCAACATGTTCTCACGCAGCTCTTCCCGGCTGAGGAAGGGCGCCATGTCTTCCAGCGGAGTACTGACAATTTCGCCATTCGCGAGCCGCCGCGAACTTGAGCGAGGAGCGAACCCTTGCTGGAGGTCGATCATGATCTCGCAGATGGCGGGGTCGGGTGTGCCGAGTGAATGACCAATTGTTTCCGACAACGCGGCGTGTGAATCGCAGCGTGAGTACGGAATGCCGAAGGCGCTTGCGATCTTGGCGAAATCGGGAAACGACAGGCCGGATTCCGTGCCGCAGCCGACGACGTTGTCCGGAAAGAAGCCCTGTTGCGTTTGACGAATTGAGTGATATCCACGGTTGTTGAGCACAAAAATTTTGATCGGCAGGCTGTTGCCGACGATGGTTTGCAACTCCTGCAGGTTCATCATGATGCTGCCATCCCCTGCGATGCAGACGATGCGCTGCCCAGGTCGGGCAAACGCACAGCCGATTGCGGCGGGAAGATCGTAGCCCATCGAGGCACAACCGGAATTGTGAAAGAGGCGCTGCCCTTTGCGGATAAAGGCCGCCTGAAATGCTGCGACGCATGCCGTACCGTCGCCCGTTGCAATCACCTCGCCATCATCGAGCTGCTTAAACAGATCCTCCATGAAGCAGTACGGGTTTACGTTCTCGGCGTTGCTTCGATACTCGGGCAGCACCACCGGGTATTTTTTCTGCCGCTCCTTGAGCCAGCCAAGCCATTCCGATCGCGGCTCGAAGGGTTCTTCCTCGGCACAGCGCTGCACGATCGGCAGGAAGTCGCGCAGGTCGGCGTGAATCGGCAAGTCGAGCTTGCACGTTGGCTTTCGCAACTCTGCGGCATCGATATCGACGGCAATCTTGTACGCGTCGCGAGCAAAGCATTTCCAGTTGTAGCTAACTTGCCGCATGTTGAGGCGCGTCCCCAGCATGAGCAAGCAGTCGCTATTTTGCACGGCGAAGTTGCCCGGACGGTCGCCAATGATTCCAGGGCGACCGACGAACAACGGATGATCGTTCCACAGCAGATCGTTCGAGTTCCAGGCCGTGACGACTGGAATGCCAAGCTGATCGACAAGTTTCAGAAACTGCTCGTAGCAGCCGCTCAATCGCAAGCCGGAGCCGGCGTAGATGATGGGCCGTTTGGCGCAACGCAACTTTGCGAGCGCAAAGTTGCATGCTCGTGCGAGGTCGGGCGTTTCCCAATAAATCTTATCTTCTGTCGGGTTGTAACCAACGAGTTCCTCTGGATCGATGTCCGCGCCTTGCACATCGACCGGGACGTCGATCCAACAAGGTCCTGGCCGACCGAACCTGGCCAGGTGAAACGCGCGTTCGAGGTGGTAGCGTATCGACGCAGGTTCATCGACAGTGACGACATACTTCGTGATTCTGCGCACCATGCCGACGATGTCAGCTTCTTGATCGCCCAGCTGCCGTAATTTACCGAGCAGTCCGTTGTAGAACATCGCAGTTTCGCGACGAACCTGGCCGGAGACGACCAACATTGGAATCGAATCGACCCAGGCGCCAAAAACGCCGTTGAGCGCGTTAATGCCACCTGGGCCCGTGGTAACGTTGAGGACCGGCAACTGGCCCGAGATTCGCGCGTATGCCTCGGCTGCCATCGCAGACGCTTGCTCGTGATGACAGCATATATACTTCAGGCTCGCGCAACGGCCGAACGCATCGTTAAGATGCATCGCGCCGCCGCCGGTAACGAGAAAGACGTCGCGCGAACCTAATTCGTAACACCGTCGGGCAATGTAATCCGCAACACGCATGCGCTGGGTCATCCTTGAGCTAATTCGGCCCGGCCACGTTCCGCGTTCCAGGCAAATGTACGGTCGATGGCGGTCTCGAAGACGGTTTCGATTGATAGTCCTAATTCTTCCTCGGCACGGCGGGTGCTTGGCACGTACCGGCTTGGCAGCAGCAACGCATCGTTCGACGCGAGTTCTGGCTTCCTCACAGTTCCACCAACGCAAGCGGCAACTTGATGCGCCAGGTCGTGGATTGAAATCGCGTGCTCACTCCCGACGTTGTAGGCGCGGCAATTCGTGCCACGAACCAAAATCGTCCACAGCCACACGGCCAGGTCCGCGGCGTACATGTACGAGCGATAGGGACGGCCGTCTCCCTTGACGACGATGGGCCGACCGAGGAGCGAGTCGCGCAGAAAATTCCCGATGGCGAAGTGGCGATTCAATGGCAGGTGGGGACCGACGAAGGCAAAGCAGCGGGCAATGGCAACTTCAAGACCGCACCTCTTGTGGGCCATCGAGCACAGTATTTCGGCGACGCGTTTGCCCTCACCGTAGGCAGACGCAGGCACGAGAGGATCTGGCGCCCCTTCATAGTCCTCAGCAACGCGAGGCATACTGGCTGGTTGGCGGCCATACACCGCGCCTGAACTGATCAGCAACAACTTCTGCACTCCGCGTGCTTCGCAAAAGTCGAGTGTCCGGCGCGTGCCGCCCACGATGACGTCGAACATCGTTTGCGGTGAAGTTTCATTGAGCGCCGCACTCGCATCGGTTGCGCCATGGATTACGTGAGAGAAGTCTCTCCGCGGAAAGTCGAAGGTCCGAACGTCGCCTTCGACGAACGACAATTCGTCGAAGTTTCGCAGGTGCGGCATCGACTGCAGAAATCGCTCGGGGTTGCGCCTTTCCAGCACAGTGGGATCCGAAGCTTGGAATTCACGTGACTTGAAGTCGCGGC
>JADMIO012726913.1_pt1 | contig 72570 bp, 45 predicted proteins | sample 8958161 | NCBI WGS metagenome assembly JADMIO01 (sample SAMN16585339, study PRJNA669376) | soil metagenome | isolation source: Crop rotation soil | place: USA: Cullars Rotation, Alabama | collected 2011 | reverse complement strand
GTGGGACGATCACGGTGGCGGCGAATGGTCAGGTGACGTTTGCTCCAGCCGCGAACTTCAACGGTGCGACGAGCTTCAGCTACACGGTGACCTCGGGCGGAGTGACGGAGACGGCGACGGTGAACATCGGGGTGACACCGGTCAACGATGCGCCGGTGAACACAGTGCCTGGGCCTCAAACGACGGCGGAAGACACGGCGCTGCCGATCTCCGGGGTGAACGTGAGCGACGTGGATGGCGACCCGTTGACCACGACGCTGACGATCACCAATGGCACAGCCTCGGTGACGACCGGCGGAGGCGCCACGATCGGCGGGAATGGCAGCAACACCGTGACGATCTCGGGCACGGCAGCGCAGATCAACGCGGCCCTGGCTGGCCTCACCTACACGAACACGCCGGACTACAACGGCCCGGCTCAAATCACGGTGGCGACCAATGACGGGACGGTGACAACGACGGACACGATCGGAATCACGGTGAACCCTGTGGCGGACATCACGGACGACACGATCACGACCAACGAAGACACGAGCGCGACGTTCAACGTCATCACCGGCACCGGTGGGGCGACGGCGGATAGCTTCGAAGGAGCGCCGGTGGTGACGGCGATCAACGGGAACGCGTTTACGGCTGGGAGCCCGATCGCAATCACGGGCGGAACGATCACGGTGGCGACGAACGGCCAGGTGACGTTTACTCCGACGGCGAACTTCAATGGTCCGACGATCTTCACCTACACGGTGACCTCCGGTGGAACGACCGAGACGGCAACCGTCAATATCGGAGTGACGCCGGTGAACGACGCGCCGGTGAACACCGTGCCCGGGGCACAGACGACAGGGGAGGACACCGCGCTTCCGATCTCCGGAGTGAGCGTGTCTGATGTAGATGGCGATCCGTTGACCACAACGTTGACCATCACCAATGGCACAGCCTCGGTGACGACTGGCGGAGGCGCGACGATTGGCGGGAATGGCACGAACATGGTGACGATCTCGGGCACCGCGGCGCAGATCAATGCGGCGCTGGCTGGGCTGACCTATACGAACACGCCGGACTACAATGGTGCGGCGCAGGTCACCGTGGCAACCAGCGACGGGACGGTGACGACGACGGATACGATCGGAATCACGGTGACGCCGATGGCGGACATCACCAACGACACGATCACGACCAACGAAGACACCAGTGCGACGTTCAATGTCATCACCGGGACAGGTGGTGCGACAGCGGACAGCTTCGAAGGCACGCCAACGGTCACAGCGATCGATGGAAACGTGTTCACGCCCGGCAGCCCGATTGCCATCACTGGTGGAACGGTCACGGTTGCGACGAACGGTCAGGTGACTTTCACGCCGACGGCGAACTTTAACGCTCCGACGAGCTTCACCTACACGGTGACTTCGGGCGGAGTGACCGAGACGTCAACAGTGAGCATCGGCGTGACGCCGGTGAACGATGCGCCGGTCAATACGGTGCCTGGAGCACAGACGACAGGGGAAGACTCCGCGCTGCCGATCTCCGGGGTAAGCGTGTCTGATGTGGAGGGTGACCCACTGACGACCACTTTGACCATCACCAACGGCACGGCCTCGGTGGCGACTGGCGGAGGAGCCACGATCGGCGGGAATGGCAGCAACACCGTGACGATCTCGGGTACCGCGGCGCAGATCAACGCAGCCTTGGCGGGTCTTACTTACACGAACACGCCGGACTACAACGGCCCGGCGCAGATTGCCGTGGCGACCAACGACGGAAAGGCTACGACGACGAGCACGATCGCGATCACCGTGAACCCGGTGGCGGACATCACGGACGACACGATCACGACGAACGAAGACACGAGCGCGACCTTCAACGTTATCACCGGCACCGGTGGAGCGACGGCGGACAGCTTCGAAGGCACACCGACGGTGACTGCGATCAACGGAAAGTCGTTTACGCCAGGCAGCCCGATCGCGATTACTGGTGGAACGATCACGGTGGCGGCCAATGGCCAGGTGACATTTGTCCCGAATTCCACCTTCAACGGTCCAACGGGCTTCACTTACACGGTGACCTCCGGTGGAACGACGGAGACGGCAACCGTCAATATCGGTGTGACGCCGGTTAGCGACCCTCCAGTAGCGAACCCGGACAAAGTTCCTGTGACTCAGGATACGCACGCCACGGGCGACGTGCTCACCAATGACACCGATGTCGACGGCAATCCCCTGACGGTTACAGGCTTTACCATCTGTGGAAAGGACTGCGCTCCTGGTTCCACCGCCACGATCGCAGGTGTCGGCACGCTGGTCATCAATGGGAACGGGACCTTCACTTTCACTCCGGTGACAGGCTATTCCGGTTCAGTGCCGGTCGCTACCTATACAATCTCCGATGGCAATGGTGGAACCTCCTCGGCGACCCTCACCCTTGGCCCCATCGCGCCAGTCGTGCCGGCCGCACCCACGCCCACACCGAACACGCCTCCGAAAAAATCCGAGCGACCTACGACCGCACCAGCGGCTCCGTTCGTGTTTGCGTTTGATACCTTCCATGACTTCGCGACGGAGAACAATCCCGTCAATAACCCGCTTGCCCCGGGGCTGCTGCCCCAGCTCTCGCCGATCGATAACGCCGGCCCGGCAATCCTGCCGCTGGCTCCGATCTACTCGGGCGAGGCCGATCCGGGATCCACGCTGGTAATCGAGCTCTACAATGCCAACGGTGTGCGCATCGCAACGCAAATGGTCATGGCCGACGCCGGCGGCAACTGGCTGGCCAACTTCGGCGGCGCCGCGCTGCGCGACGCGCCCTCCGATGTGCGCATTACGCAAGTCGCCGCTCCGTATGCCTTTGGCTCGGGAGCCGGCCATAACCTGCGGACATACTACGCCCCGGCGGCCATCAACCCGGGTCACTTCCTCTCACAGTCCTCGGGGTTTGACATCGGCGACGGGTCGGCCCCGCTGCTCGGCGGCCTTGACCTGGCCAATCCGATCCAGCTGGGCGATGTGAAATACGGTGGCGAGTTCCTGCCGAGCGAGGGCGTGGCTTCGGGGGACTAGCCAGACGCGGCAGGGATCAGTAATCAGTCGCCGGGAATCAGTGGGAATCCTCCCGCAATGGGACCATAATGACTGGCCTCTGAGCCTCTGAACATGACGCCATCCGAATTGTATTCTGTCGAGGACCGCTCCCGGATCGAATCCGGGGAACGGCTTCGGGCGATTGCCGACCACGTGCCGGCTCTCCTCGCCTACCTCGATACGGAGTATCGTTACCAGTTTGCAAACGAGGCCTACCGCACGTGGTTTGGAATAGATCCGGCGGGCATGATCGGGCGCACCGTGGAGGAAGTATTCGGGTCGGGCGTGGCGGAACGGGCGAGGGTGCGGATGCAGCGCGCCATAGCCGGGGAAACGGTTTCCTTTCAGACCGAGACGAGGGTGCGCGGGGATAACCGGCCCGTCGATGGAAACTACGCGCCGGATTTCGATGCCGAGGGTCGTGTATGCGGTTTCTATCTCACCGTGACCGACGCGACAGAGCGCGCCCGGGCAGCGCGGGCGCTGCAGGAACTCACGGCGGTGCAGGTGGCCATCCTCGACAGCGCAAACCTCGCCATCGTGGCGACGGACGAGCAGGGAGTCATCTGGACATTCAATTCCACGGCTGAGCGCTGGCTCGGCTATCGCGCCGAGGAAATCATCGGGCGCGCCGGGCTGGGCCAATTGCTCGATCGCGGGGAGTTGGCGGCGAGGGAGCGCGAGCTCGCGCCACACTCCGGGTCCGCCATCGAAACACTCCTCGACTGGGTGCTGGCCGCCATCGGTAATGCGGGCCGGACCCACGACGAACGCGAATGGACATTTGTTCGAAAGGATGGAAGCCGCTTCCCGGTGGCGCTCTCGCTCAATGTGCTCCGGGACGCAGCGGGGGAGCCGGCCGGGATGCTTGGAGTGGCGCGCGACATCACCGTGGAAAAGGCCGCGGAAGCGGAACGCAGCCGGGCGCGCGAGGCCGCGGAGCAGGCGAGCCGGACCAAGTCGCAGTTTCTCGCCCATATGAGCCATGAGGTCCGCACTCCGCTTCACGGCATTATCGGGGTGACAGGCATGCTCCTCGAGACGCCGCTGGATCCTTCCCAGCGACCGCTTGCGGAGACGGTGCACGCCAGCGCCCAGGCGCTCCTGGCGGTCCTCAATCGTGTCCTCGATTTCTCCAAGGTGGAGGCGGGAAAGCTCGTTCTCGAATCCAGGGATTTCTCGCCGGTCGCGGTGGTTCGGGACGTGGTGCGGTTGCACGCCGTACGCGCGGAGGCAAAGGGCGTGTCCATCGACTGGGAGGCCGATCCCGCGGTTCCCGAGTATGTCTGCGGCGATGGCGATCGATTACGGCAGGTGGTTCACAATCTGGTGGGGAATGCGGTGAAGTTTTCCAGCCATGGCACGGTGCGCATTCGCGTGGAGGCGATGAACGATAGCGGGGTTGAGGTACCGGCCGCCGCAAGCCGCATCGGTTTGCGATTCAGCGTCCGGGACGAAGGCATCGGAATTCCCATTGAAGCGTTGGACCGGATTTTTGAGCCGTTCACCCAAGCCGACGAGACCATGGCGCGCCGTTTTGGCGGCACTGGCCTGGGGCTGGCAATTGCCCGGCAACTCGTCGAACTCATGGGTGGCGAGATTGGCGCTGACAGCACTCCGGACGCGGGCTCGACGTTCTGGTTCACCGCCGTCTTCGGCCAGGCGCATGGCCGGTCGCAGGTGTCGCCTGTGCAGGCAATGCCGGATGCCCCTGCCGCGATGACCATGAACGCGCGGAAGTTCCGCGTCCTGCTGGTCGACGACGGCGAAACAAATCGCATGGTCGCCGAGCATCAGCTCCGTCAGCTAGGTTGCGACTGCACCGGTGTCGATAGCGGGCGGGCGGCCATCGAATTTGTCCGGCGCGAGAACTTTGATTTGATCTTCATGGACTGCCAGATGCCGGACGTGGATGGGTTTGCCGCGACGGCGGAGATTCGGTGCCACGAAGCGCAGACAGGACGCCGGACCCGCATTGTGGCGCTGACCGCCCTGGTTTCGGAAGGCGAGCGTGAGCGGTGCCTCGCAGCCGGGATGGACGAGTACCTCGAAAAGCCATTTCAGCCGACCCAATTGGCGGTTATCGTCAGCGCAGCTGGCGCCGGCCAGATGGTGGAAAGCTTCCCAGCTGCTCCGGTGAACGCCGCGGCGCTGGAGGAATTGCGCGGTGAGCCGCAAACGTCGCGAGAGCCGTTGCTCGTACGCCTGATTAGAATTTACGAGCGCGAGGCCCCGGAGTCGCTGCGTGCCATGGTGGCGGAGTCCGGCGAGGGCGGGGATGCGGCCGCGCTGGAGATTGCCGCGCACAAACTCAAGGGCGCATCCCGGAATTTCGGGGCGGCCCGGCTGCAGGACCTCTGCCAGGTCGTCGAAGAACTCTGCCACGAAAAGGAAGAGCGCTTTGTCCCGTGGGTGCTGCCGGCAATCGAGAAAGAGTTGAGCGCCGTGCTGGAGGCGCTCCAGCGGGCGATTTGAGGCCTTTCTCGCGTTCCGTTCTTGTCATGAATGTAAATTCACATGCGCTCCCTTGCGAAAGCGCCGTAGTCTCCTAGTGTTCAAATGGCCATGGCGTCGTCCGCGTCTTATGAAATCATGTTGGTTGATGATGATGGGGTAACCCGGGAGCGCCTGGCGTCATTGCTCATGGACCTCGGGCACCGCGTCCGGCAGTTTGCCGATGGCCGGGAGGCGTGGGAGGATTACGACCGCAACCCGGCGAGAATCGTGATCAGCGATTGGAAAATGCCGGGATTGGATGGCTTGGAGTTTTGCCAGCGGGTGCGTGACCGGCTGCACACGGAATATACCTATTTCATTCTCATCACGGCCAACAGTCCGGGAGATCTAGGGTATGATTACGCGATCGGGGAGCACGTGGACGACTACCTGGTCAAGCCTGTGGAGCGTGACCAATTGTGGCGGCGGTTGCGGGTCGCCGCGCGAATCCTGCGCTTCACCACCCAGATGCGGCAACTGGAACAGTTACTGCCCATCTGTACCTACTGTCACAAGATCCGCGAGGGCGAGAGCGGTCCGTGGAAACCGCTGGAACGCTACGTCAGCCAGCGCACCGGAAGCAGTTTTTCCCACGGCGTTTGCCCGGAGTGCGAGGGCCGGTGGCTGCAGGATCTGAAGCTCAAAAGGCGCGAATAGGAATACAAAATCCGAAACCCGAGTCTCGAAGTTCGGCGCTCGATTTTTCTCCGCCCGCAGCGCCCTTTGAGGGCCTCTATTCGGTCGCTTTTTTTGCGCGACGGCGTGGCGATTCCGTGACGAGGCGGGTGGCGGCGGCACGGGATTTGACACCCAATTTTTGCAAAATGTGTTCGACGTGTTTCTCAACCGTGCGAGGGGAGAGCTCCAATTCCTTGCCGATTTCGGCGTTTGAGCGCCCTTCGGCCAGCAGGTGCAGAACCTCGGTCTCGCGGCCGGTGAGGCCGTAGGTGCTCAGCGCCTTGGGCGCCGTCGTGGCCCGGGTGGTGTGCAGCGTTTCCGCGAGGTCGGCGATGCGCGCCTGGTCCGCGCGCTGGCGTTCGCAAAGGGTCGTGGCGATGGCGATGGCGGAGCGCAACTGCTCCTTGCTCGCCAGCGGCTTGAGCAGGAAGGCCTGCACGCCGATGCGGCGCGCTTCCTCCAGTGTTTCTTCGTCGGTCAGCCCGGTCAGAACCACGATCGGCCGAAGCTGGCGTTCGAGGATCAGACGCGCGGCTTCGAGCCCGTCGAGGACCGGCATCCCGATATCGAGCAGGATGACACCTGGGTTGAGAGCCAAAGTCTTTTCCACCGCTTCCCGCCCGTCCGCAGCCTGGCCGGCTACGGGGTAGCCGAGGGCCTCGAGCATGGTTTGGAGGAGAACGCGCGTACGTTCATCGTCTTCAGCGATGAGAATAGAAGGAAGGGTTTCCATTAAGTTTTTTGTGATTCAAACCGATGAAAAGCAGCAGGGTGAATGCCTGAGAACGGTTACATTTGCTATCGTTTGTGGGCAAGCAAATGGTTGTATTACTTCGGTGGTACGTGGTTTCACTAACGCTCGCGCCATTGTTTTTCGAGCCGCGCGTGTTAACAACAAGCGCGCCTCCGCTTTACCCGAATGACAACTCCTTCCTCCGCCAGCACCGCGACGCGTTCCGAAGTGCCTGCGGACACCGCCACCGGTCCGGCGCCGGACGCGCAACGCCTCCAGGCGCAGCTTGCGGCCCAGGCGGAATCCACCGCGATCGAGCCGCTGCTGCATCTCATGCGCGCTCTCCTCGCCGCGCGCACGGTCGCATTGATCCCCGTAAGTGGAAAGGAAGTGGTTGTCGGCGTCACGGGAGGAGCGCTGTCAAAGTTGTGCGAAGCGCTGGACCCGGCCAAGGCGATGGTGCTCCCGGCGGTCAATCTTGGCCCCGAGGGTTACACGCTTGCGGTGCCGGTATGGCGCGAAGGCCGTTTCGCGGGATGGCTCCTGGCGCAACTGGTCGTTGCGCAGGCGCGCGACCTGCAGGCGTTTGTGGTCCTCCTCCAGTCCTTCGCGGGATATGTCCTGTATCGCGCTCAGCGGCTTGCTGTCGCGGAGTTGCACAGCGTGCTGGAGCGCACGGGCGCGCTGCTCGAACTATTCCGGCGCTCCGGGACTGAGCTCGATTTCGACCAGGCGTGCCGGATGGCCCTCGACGCACTGTGTGCCGACGTCGGGTGCACCCGCGCATGTCTTGGAATTCGCCGCCGTGGTGCGGTGCGGGTCATTGCCATTTCCGGCACCGCGCGGGTGGACCCGAAGAGCCCGACCCACGAGCCGCTGGAGGCGGCGATGCGCGAGGCGATGAGTGCCGCGCGGCCGCTGGATTTCACCGCAGCCACTCCGCGCAGCGACGCGACGGTGGCCCATGAGCTTCTCCAGGAGCAGTGCGGCGCCGCCCGCCTGCTCACCCTTCCACTCCCTCGCAATCGCGGCGCGGTGGTGCTCGAGTGGAGTACGGCCCCGGACCCGGCTTCCACGCCCGTGGCCGAGGCCGCGGCGCCATTTGTGCCCGTGCTGTTTGAACTGCTTGACCGGGCACGGCCAAATCCCGCGCTCTTTGCCGTGCAGCGCGTGTGGCGGCGGGCCAGTGCCAGCCGGCGGCGCGCCGTGATTGCCGGGGCGGCCGCGCTGGCCGTGTTGCTGGCCTGTCCATTCCAGTATCGCATCGGCGCGGATTGTCGCATCGCGCCCACGGTGAAGCAGGTGGTCGCGGCGCCCTTCGATGGCCAGCTCCGCAAGAGCCTTGTGAGGCCGGGTGATTCGGTGAAGGAAGGGGACCTGCTCGGCGAACTCGACAATCGCGAGCTGAAGCTCAAGGAGGCCGAGCTGACCGCCGCGCGGGAACGCGCCCTCAAGGAGCGCGACCGTGCGATGACCGGCACCGAAAAGAGCGAAGGCGCGGATTTTGCCGCAGCGCAGGTGGCCAACTTCGAGGCGCAGAGTGTCGGGCAGGAGCTGGAGCTCGTGCGGCGCAAGCTCGACATGCTCCAGGTGAAGGCGCCGCTCGCGGGCGTGGTGGTATCCAGCGACCTTCGCCGCTCGGAAGGCCAGCCCGTGCCGCGTGGGCAGGTGCTCTGGGAGATCGCACCGCTCGATGCGGTCATCGTGGAGATCGATGTGCCCGACCGTGACATCAGCCATGTTCAGGAGGGGCAGCCCGTGAGCATGCGGCTCGAGGCATTCGGTGGCGGACATTGGGAAAGCAAGCTGCGCCGGGTGCACCCGCAGAGCGAGCAGCGCGACGGCAAGAACGTCTTCATCGCCGAGGCCGATATCGCCGTGGATCGCGTGGGCGAGTTGCGGCCCGGCATGCGCGGGCGCGCAACTGTGGTGACCGCGCGGAAGCCGCTCATCTGGATCATCGGGCATCGTTTTTGGGACTGGCTGGTCACGTCGCTTTTCTGGTGATGTCCACGGAAAATTTCTCCGTCCGCGAGGCGGAAGCCCTGCGCCCACGGTTGCGCGACGGCCTGCGTTTCTCCATCCAGGAGCAAAGCGACCGGCGGGTGTGTGTCATTGAGGATCCCGTGGCCTCGCGCTTCCACCGGGTCGGGCTGGAGGAATATCGCTTCATTCGCGCGCTCGATGGATCCCGTCCCGTAGCCGGCATTCTTGCACAACTGGCCCGCGAAGGAGGCGAAGCATTCACCGAGGGCGAGGCGTTGCAAATTCTCGGCTGGCTGAAGCAGCAGCACCTCCTCGCCGTGGAGAGCGTGCGCGGCGGTGCGTCCGACCAGGAGCATGCGGAGAATGTCCTGCGGACTGCGGCCACGTGGTTGAATCCGCTCAGCATCAAGGTTCCGCTCTTCCGGCCCGACCGCTTTTTTACCACTTCTGAGCGCTTGCTCAGCCCTCTCCTCGGTGGCGCCGGGTTCGTGCTTTGGCTGATTGTCGTGCTCACCGGAGCCGTCCATGTCGGGATGGATTGGCGGCGTTTCGCGGCGGACACCGACGGACTTTTTGCGCGCGACAACTGGTTCTGGCTTTTCATCGCGTGGGCAGTGCTGAAGGTGGCGCACGAGTTTTCGCACGGAGTTTTTTGCAAACATTTCGGTGCCGCGGTTCGCGAGGCAGGTGTCATCTTCGTCGTCTTCGTGCCGATGGGTTATGTGGATGCCACGGCGAGCCTGGGCATTGCCTCTCGCTGGCGGCGAATGATGGTCGCTGCGGCGGGCCTTTACATGGAGTTCTTCCTTGCCGCGATCGCTGCGGTGGTGTGGGCGCGCACGCCGCCCGGCACCGTGAATACGTTGGCCCACAACGCGGTTGTCACGGGCACGATGTTGACGCTCTTCTTCAACGCAAATCCGCTGATGCGGTTCGATGGATACTTCATCCTCAGCGATCTGCTGAACATGCCGAACCTCGCCTCGCGCGGGCAGACGTGGATGCAGCGTGTGATCAATTGGGCGCTCCTCGGCGCCAAGCCCGCGCGACCGCTCTGGCCTGCATCGCGCGAGGAAGCCATCACGTCCGTATACGGCCTTGCCGGCTGGATGTGGCAGATCACGGTCGTCGCGGGACTTCTGATGGGCGCAAGCGTGGCGCTACGCGGCGGGGGACTGTTGCTGGCCGTGGTGGCGGCTGCCACGTGGGTGGCCATGCCGGTCGCGCGCTTCGCCACGACGCTGGCCGGATCCATTCGCACCGGCATCGGCAGCGGGGGGGCGCTGGTCGTGCGCGCCGGAGGGCTGATCGCACTGGTGGGGGCCGTGATCTTCGTTCCGTGGCACCGATCGGTCTCGAGCGATGGCGTGGTGGAACTGGGCGAGACGCAGGTGCTGCGTGCAGAATGTCCGGGCTTCGTCGTGCGCCAACTGGTGCAGGACGGCGAAGCGGTCACCGAGGGCCAATTGCTTCTCGAACTCGGCAACGACGAAGCGGCTTCCGACCTGGCGGGGCGCAAGCTCGCCGTCGAGCAGCAGGAACTGCGCGCGCGACTCGCCTACACGCGTGGCGATGTGGCGAAATTTCAGGCCGAGAATGCGAAGAGCGATGCCTTGCGCCGCCAGGTGCATGAAGCGGAGAAGTACCTCAGCACCCTTCAGATTCATGCACCCATTGCCGGTCGGGTCACCAATCGGCGGCTGGGGCAGCTTCAGGGAGTCTTTTTCCAATCCGGCGAAGAATTGCTGCGCATCGGCCTCGCCCGGGAACGCGAGGTGAAGGTGGCGGTGAGCGAGCGCGACGAGCCGCATTTCCGCGCCTCCATCGGCCAGACTTGCAGTGTCCGCATCGCTGGGCGCGGCGCGGAACTCTCCGGGCAATTGATTCGTGTCGAGGGGCGCGCCACGCGCGATCCGGTGGACCCGGCATTGACGGCCCTCGCCGGCGGCCCTCTGGCGGTGCGCCACATGGAGGAGGACGAAGCCACACCTGGCAACTCGCGTAAGAGCGCCGAGTATGAGCTGGCTGAACCCTACTTCGCGGCCACCGTGCGGCTCGCCGAGGGCTCCTCGCTGGTTCCCGGCGAGATGGCGAGGGTGCGCTTCCGCAGTGCCCGCACGGCAGATCTCTACGGCGAGATGCAGGCCGGCATCGCCCGCTGGTTGCAACGCTACGCTTCGCGCGAACGCTGAGCGTCAATTCGCCAGAGTGCGGGCTGGTGATTTTGCCTATATTTCACTTCAATCGGCTTTCCTGTCTTGACTTCTGGTCCCGCCAAGTTCGACACGTCTGAGAGACCATTTTCCGGCGATAGCAGAAAGAGTGTTGCGTTCCGTAATGAGTAGCGCGACTAATTTTATCTACCGCCGTCAAATTCCCTCCCTCTCAGAACCCTACGTATGGCCAGTCTTCGTCTCACGTTTCCTGAAAAGGAAGAACCCACGGTTATCGCGCTCACCGGCGCCCGCTTGACGATTGGCCGATTGCCATTCAATACCATCCAGATCATCGACCGCACCGTTTCCGGTTTTCACGCGGAACTGATCAGCGAACACGGCCACTACCGGTTGCATGACCGCGGGTCGTCGAATGGCACCTTCGTCAACGGCGAGAAGATCACCGATTTTCATCTCACTGAGCCCTGCACCATTTCCTTTGGCACGGTGGAGACCCAGTTCAGTCCCGAGGCGGTCCCTTCCAATGAGGAAGCGGAAAGCTTCCCGACCAGGAACGAAATCAATGAAGTGCGGAAGGAGAATGCGGAACTCAAGGTGACGGTTGATGCCTTGCGCGAGGAAGTGAATGCCCTGCGCCTGGCGAAACCGATGGAGGAGGGGAATGTGTCCCTGGCCGTGCCCAAGGAGGAATTCGACAAAGTGGTCGTGGAGCGGGAGTCGCTCAAGGAGGCGAGGCTCAAGCAGGAAGAGGAAATTGCCCGGCTCAAGACGGATCTCGCGGTGTTGAAGCGCGACCGCGTGAACCTGCAGCTTGCCTACGATGGATTGCAGCGTGAAATGACGGACCTGCGCGCGAAGGCGAGCGGGGTGGAGGAGATCGCCCTGCCGCCGAAGGCCGCCGCTGCTGCGTTGGCGGCCCAGGCGCCGGCTCCTGGGGAAGAGATCCGGGTGGACGTGCCGCTGCCCACGGTGCCCTCGACGACGAAGATGTTGCCTATCGCGAAGCCGAAACCCGCGGATGCCGAGGCCCCCGCAGTCGCCGCTTCCGCGCCGGTTACCGCCGAGACGCCTGAGGTTGCGCCTGCCCCAACCCCGGCGGCGCCCGCCGCGCCGACGGCACCGGCGAAGCCTCCTGTCCAGCCGGTGACGCCGATGAAACATGTGCCGCCTTACCTGGCGACGGACAAACCAATCTTCACCAGGATCCCAACGAATACGCCGGGAAAGAATCCCACGACGCCGATCAAGCCTTTTGCACCCGCTCCCAAGGCGGTACCTGCCGGCCCGACTGGGACTGTAAAAACGGTACCGGCGCCGCCCGCTTCGGCTCCCGGACCCGCAGCGCCGAAGCCTCCTGGTGCGCCACAGCCGGCGGCTGACGCGCCGCAGCCCGCACCGGCTGGCGCGACTCCTTCCGTCCCAAAGGCACCCATGGGCTTGGGGACCGGCATCCGTCCCTTGGGCAAGCCCCCGGGCGCGCTGCCGCGAGCCAAGGATGGTGGTGAGGCGGCTGCGCCAGTGCCGCCTTCCAAGCCCGCCGCACGCCCATTACCGCCGGTGAAGGTTCTCTCTCAACCGGCTGCGCCGCCGGTCGGACCGAAGGGCACACAAAAGTTGAATTGAGCCATTGAGCCGGCAATTCCGACCCGGCTTCCGCTGTTCGGTGACCGATGCCATGGTGCTGGTTGCCGGGACTGTCGCCACAGCCACGCTCTGGGGGCGTGCCGACCGGTTGGGCCTCATCGTCCTGCTTGTCGTTGGGCACTTCTTTCTGTTTTGCAACGTCTTCCGCGTTTCTCGACGCCTGGAGTTGGCTTGGGCGCTGGTGTTTGTTGTTTGCACCTGGCTGGCCATATCCGCCCTTCTGGCGTGGTGGGCTGCGATCGCACTCGTCATAGCGTCGACCGTTGTCGCCCTCGCGATCGCAATCCGGCACCCGTCGTATCACGGGATCGGTTGGCAGCGGCTAAACCCGAACCTCCGGGCGTGGTGGGTGATGGCGGAGGGGGCTGTTTCTCGGTAGTTCCTGATCTCCAACGTGAACATACGCAAGATTTTTGCTGTCGAATGGTCTACGTTCAAAATGATGAAGCTGTTCCCCGTTTTCCTTCTCCTGGCGAATCTGCCGCTGGCGCTCGCGGAGCCCAAGGGCACGCTGCCGCCACCGGCGGATCGGCAGGTCGATTTTGCGAAGGACATCCAGCCACTTTTCGAGGCGGCTTGTGTGAAATGTCACGCCAAGGGGAAGGCCAAGGGCGGCTTTTCGCTGGAGACCCGGGAGAGCTTTCTGAAGGGTGGCGACCTGGACGCGGGCGCGGTGGCGGGCAAGAGCGCAGAGAGCAACGTGGTTCAACTCGTGGCCGGGCTCGATCCCGATAGCGTGATGCCGAAGAAGGGGACCCGCTGGACGCCGGAACAGGTGGGCTTGCTGCGGGCGTGGATCGACCAGGGCGCGAAATGGCCGGCGGGCGTCACCTTTGCCAAGCCGCCGCCGGAAAACCTTCAGCCGCGCCAGGTGGCGCTGGCCGATCGTCCGGTGCATCCGGTGGACAACCTGCTGAGCGCTTATTTTGCCCAAAAGGGAATCGAGTTTCCCGGATCGGTGGACGACCGCGTTTTCGCCCGCCGGGTTTACCTGGATCTGATCGGTCTGCTTCCGACCGCGGCCCAACTCGGCGCTTTCCTCCAGGATCCCGCGCCGGATAAACGCGCGCGGCTCGTGCGATCGCTCCTGGCGGACAATCGCAACTATGCCGACCACTGGCTCACCTTTTGGAACGATCTCCTGCGCAACGACTACAAGGGCGTGGGCTTCATCGATGGCGGGCGCAAACAAATCAGTGGCTGGCTCTACCAGTCGCTGATCGACAACAAGCCGTACGACAAGTTCGTCGCTGAACTCGTGAACCCGACCCGGGCAAGCGAGGGATTCTCGCGGGGCATCATTTGGCGCGGAAACGTGAATGCCTCCATGCTGCCTCCGATGCAGGCCGCGCAAAACGTTTCGCAAGTCTTCCTGGGGGTGAACCTGAAGTGCGCAAGCTGTCACGATAGCTTTGTGAACGATTGGTCGCTGGCCGACGCCTACGGCTTGGCTGCGGTTTATTCGGACGAACCGCTCGAACTGATCCACTGCGACAAGCCGACTGGAAAGAAATCGGCGCCGCGGTTTCTCTATCCCGAAATCGGTGCGCTCGATCCCACGCTATCGAAACCAGACCGGCTCAAGCGCCTGGCGGAGATCATCACCAGCGAGAAGAACGGGCGCCTCTCTCGCACCATCGTCAACCGGCTCTGGGCCCGCCTGCTCGGGCGCGGACTGGTGGAGCCGTTGGACGACATGGAGCAGCACTCATGGAATCGCGATTTGCTCGACTGGCTGGCCGAGGACCTCGTTTCGCACGGCTACGATTTGAAGCACACGCTCGAAGTGATCTGCTCCTCGCGCGCCTATCAGCTTCCCACGATGGAATCGCCGCGCGAGAAGGAGGAATTTGTGTTTCGCGGCCCGCTCACCCGGCGCCTCACGGCGGAGCAGTTCAGCGATGCTTTGAGCGCACTGAGCGGCGACTGGAACCGGCTGCCGTCCTCGCTGGAGTTTGATTTCGGGGCCAACGGACTGGCCGGCGGGCTCAAGATGCCGCAGTGGGTGTGGACGGACGAGCCCTTGCAACTGGGCCCACAACGCGCCTCGGCGCGTGCGGCCCTCGCCCAACTCGGCGACGCGCTGAAGAACCTGACAGCTGCCGAGAAGAAATCGGGCGAGGCCGCCGTCCAGGGCGGCGCGGCACTGGAGGAAGCTCGCAAACTCGTCGAGCAGGGCGTCGCCGCGGTGAATACGGCGCAATGGTATCTGAACGATGCCACCCAGCCGCGTCCGGAGCCCGCGCCGGATGCCATTCTGCCCGAGAGCGACCGGCACAAGGTCATCTTCCGCAAATTGTTTACCCTCGACGCGATTCCCGCTGAGGCGATCGGCGCGATCCTCTCCAGCCAGAGCTGGCAGGTGCAGGTGAATGGCCGCGAGGCCAAGCCTATCCTGCGTGACGGCTTCCGGAACGGGCGCATCTCGCTGTTCGACATCCGGGCGCTGCTCCAGGTTGGGCCAAATGCGATCGTCATCAACGTCTCCAGCCACACTGAGAAGCAGATGAATGATGTGGAGCGCGCGAAGTTCCCGGCCTCCCTTACGCACCTCAATAAGGTGAGCGGCATTGCCTTCTACGCCCGCCTCGAACGCAAGGACCAGGACCCGCTGCAAATCACCACCGATAGCACGTGGAAGGTGCAGCGCAATCCCGAGGGCCGCTGGGGAGCTGTGGACTACGCGGATGCCGACTGGGCACAGGCGGCGCCGCTGCCCGCGGGCGTGACGCCGGTGGACGAGGGACCTTCGCTTCAGCCGATCACCCGCAAGGACTTTGCGAACCTGCCCGTCGAACTCGGCCCGCAACTAAGCCCGGTGGTGAGCACCGCCGCGCATGTCGGAGAGATTCGCGCTTCGCTGCTTGCCGCGGATCCATTGCAGGTGGCGCTCGATCGTCCCAACCGGGAAATCGTCACTCCCGTACGGCTCAGCGCCGCGACGACCCTCCAGGCGCTGGAACTGACGAATGGCGCCACGCTCAACTCCAAGCTGCAAAGGACCGCGGCCAAGGCTCTGCCCGAGGCGAAGGCGTCTCCGCAGGCCTGGCTGAATGACGTCTATCGCCACGCCCTGGGCCGTGCGCCCAGCGCGGAGGAACTGAAAGTTTCCTTGGAAATCCTCGGACAGCCTGTTGCGGTGGAGGGCGTCGCGGATTTCCTTTGGATGCTGGTCAATCACCCGGAGATTCAACTCATCAACTAGCCATGCCGTTTCGCCCCCATTCCCGCCGCGACTTCCTCAAGACCGCTTCGGCCGCCACGCTCGGCGCACTCTCTGCGGGAGCGCCCCGGCTTTTTGCCGCGGCGGAAGAGGAGAAGATCAAACCGACGGCCGACACGCTGATCGTCCTCTGGATGGCCGGCGGCATGGCCCATACGGAGACGTTCGACCCCAAGCGCTATGCTCCATTTACCAAGGGCATGGACCCGAAGGGCGTCTTGTCGACGTTCCCGAGCATCCCGACAGCCGTCGACGGCGTCCGGTTCTCGGAAGGTCTGGAACAGATGGCGAGCGTGATGGATCGCGGCACGCTCATTCGCTCGGCGATGGCCGAGGACCTCGGGTTTATCCTGCATTCCCGGCATCAGTTCAACTGGCACACCGGATATGTGCCGCCACAATCCGTGGCCGCGCCGCACCTTGGCGCGTTCATCGCCAAGACACTCGGCCCGCGCGACCCTGCGGTGCCCGCGTTCATCAACATCGGGCAGCGCCTCGACCTTGGGGAAGGGGAGGAACTGAAGGCCTTCACCACCGCCGGGTTCCTCGGCAGCGAATTCGGGCCGTTCAACATTCCGTATCCGCAGGACGCCGCGCGTGCGGTGCAGCCCCCCGCCGGCATGACCCCCGACCGGTTCGAGAACCGGGACAAGTTCTACCGGCGCCTGCTGGAGGCCAGTCCGATCGGGAAGGAAGGAAGCACCTACCAGCGCGACTCGTTCCTGCGGTCGATGGACAATGCTCACCGTTTGCTGAGCTCGCCCGCGGCCAAGGCATTCGACCTCTCGCTCGAACCCGCGGAGAGCCTGGCGAAGTATGTGCCCGCCGGCTTTGACCCCGCGAAGATCACTTCGGCGAAGCAGAACCGGGACGGTGATTACGAGGCGGCGACGATTGGGCGTTTCGGGCTCGGCTGCCTGCTGGCCCGCCGGCTGGCGGAGGCGGGCGCCCGCTACATCGAGGTGACCACGGAATACATCCCGTTCCTCAACTGGGACACGCACGAGAACGGCCATGCCCGGCTGGTGAACATGAAGAAGATGATCGATGCCCCGATCGCCCAGCTCGTTCGCGATCTCGAGGCGCGCGGGATGCTCGACCGCACTTTGATCGTCCTCGCGAGCGAGTTTTCGCGTGACATGATGATCGAAGGCAAGGAAGGCGCGCCCGTGCGCACGCAGGCGCGCGTGCCGGACCGGATCGACGAGTTGAAATACTACGGCATGCACCGGCATTTCACCGAGGCAGGCAGCGTGCTGATGTGGGGCGGGGGAATGAAGCGCGGCTACATCCACGGGGAAACCGCCGACGAACGCCCCTGCAAGACGGTCCGCGACCCGGTTTCGATCACCGACCTGCATGCCACGATCTACCGGGCGATGGGCATTTCTCCGAAGCATTCCTACCTGGTTGAAGAGCGACCGTTTTACGTGACCAAGGATGGCTTGGGGAAGCCGGTGATGAGTCTTTTCGCCTAGGAGCGGAGAATTATTAATTATCATCATTTCAAGGCACTGATAGGCCCGGATTGGCACGCAAACTGTTCATGGGAGGACACGATTTGCATGCAAACGCCACCTGCCCCGAATTACACCCCTGGAAATCGCCCCATTCAGAACGGTGCCACGCCATCCTCGCAGATTCGCACCAATATCGCCATCCCCGGAAACCGCCCAACCCCAGCGGCTTCCTCTCCCGCCCAACAGGCCATCGACCTTGATCAGGTCATCACCAGCATGGTCGGCGCCGCCGAGGGCGTGTCCGACTTGCTCTTTGTCGTCGGCCGCCCGCCGCAAATCGAAGTCTATGGCAAGCTCAAGGGGGTGGATATCGAGGGGCTAACCCCGGTTCTCACGCCGGCACACGTGAAAGCCATCGCCGAAAGGATGATGGGGGATAACGAGCGCCTGCACTCCGATCTCAAGAATAACGGCTCGTGCGATTCCAGCTATGCTGTACCGGAACTCGCCCGGTTCCGCGTCAATATTTTCAAGCAGAATGGCAATCACGCCATCGTCATGCGGAAACTGAGCACCCAGATTCCCACCTGCGAAGGGCTCAAACTGCCGCCAGTTTTCAAGGAGATCATCAAGGAAAAGACGGGGATCATCTTCGTCACCGGTGCGACTGGTTCGGGCAAGACGACGACGCTCGCGGCCATGCTCAACGAGATCAACCAGGAGCAGGAATTTCACATGGTGACCCTGGAGGACCCGATCGAGTTCCTCCATCCGCATATCAAGAGCACCTTCAGCCAGCGCGAACTCGGCAAGGATTTCTCCGACTTCTCGGTGGGCTTGCGCGCGGCACTGCGCCAGGCGCCCAAGGTCATTCTCGTGGGTGAGATTCGCGACCGCGAAACGATGGAGATCGCGCTCACCGCGGCGGAGACCGGCCACGTCGTCTATTCCACGCTGCACACCATCAGCGCCTCGCAGAGCATCAACCGCGTGATCGGCATGTTCTCAAACGAGGAGGAGGTGCAGATTCGCCAGCGTCTCGCCGATACGCTTCGCTACGTGATCAGCCAGCGTCTGGCGCCGAAGGTCGGCGGCGGCCGCATCATGGTTTCGGAGATCATGGGTAGCAACCTGCGGACGCGCGAAGCGATTTTGCTCGGCGAAAACGACATCCGGAATTTCCACGAGATCATCGAGAGCAACTACCAGAACGGCTGGCACAGCTTCGAGCAGACGCTCCTCAAGCTCTTCCGGGAGCAAAAAGTAACCGAGGAAACGGCCATGCTCTACAGCGTGAACAAGCCCAACATGCGCAAGGCCATCGACGTGGCCAAGAAGACCATGATGGGCGAAGACAACACGCCTTCTGGATTCCGGCTCAATCTGGAAGCTCTGCACGTTGCGCCTGGGACCCTGGCGCCCAGGCAAGCGACGGAAGGGTAGGCCGGTCGAGGTCAGCCAATCAGCGCTGGAATAACTTCCCCGTAGACGTCCGCGATGCGGCTGCCGCCATGATCCGTTTCGGGGTGTATTTTGTTGGGGAATGATGATCATTCAGGTGCCTGCCATTTCGGTTCGGAGTCCAGTTGAAATCGTGCTGCTCCGAGGTCGCCCCACGCTGGAGGCGTAGTTTTGCCGGCACACCTTTCAGTGATGGCTTAAAGCCATCACGAGAGTGGGATCGCGCAGGAGCGCGTCTCTCCGGTTTGGAACGCTGTCGAACGCCATCGCTCGGGCGATTTCCACGTTTCGGCTCAGGACGACACGCAAGTAGCGGGACGGTTGGGAAGCGGTTCAGAAGCGCGTGCTTGCGCGCGTTGACGTTGCGAGTGTCGGGGTGAAACGCGTTATTTCTAGTGGGATATAACGGACTACCTGCAAGGAATTTACGTTTGGGATAGTGCGATTTGTGGGTGGACATTGAATGGATGATATATGCGTATATGCGCATACGGGAACGCCTCCTGAATCCTCCAGTTCCACTACCACGCGCAACCGCCATGTCTGATCCCGCACTGCCGCCGTTTTCCCGCCGCAACTTCCTCCGGGGAGGTATGCTCGGAGCCGCCGCCTCCACCTTCGGATTGCGGCCCGCCGAATCGTCCGCCAGCACCGATGGCAATTACCCGAAGACCGCGCCCGCGCCGGCTGGGTTTGATTTCACAAATAAGTCCGGGCAATTGCAGCCGGACGCGATCGTCGATTCGGCCTGCCAGTTCTGCAATTCGCTCTGCCGGCTCAAGGTGCACGTGAAGGATGGCCGCATCATCGACGTGCTCGGCGAAACCGAGGATCCGGTGCAGGACGGTGGCATCTGCGTGAAGGCGGCGATGATGACGCAGCTCGTTTACAATCGCTTCCGCCTCACGCAACCGCTCAAGCGCACGGGTGGCGAGAAGGGTTCGCCGGACTCCAAGTTCGAGCCCTGCTCGTGGGATGAGGCGCTTGACACGATTGCGCAGAAATTCATCGCCCTGCGCGATGCGGGGGATGCGAAATCGATCGCGAACAAGACTAGCGGTCGCTTGCAGCGCGGCACCGGTTCGATTATCGGGCGGTTCTTCTCACTCCTCGGTTCACCGAATGACACCGACGTGGGCCCCGTGTGCAATGATGCCGGCGGCAACGCGCTCGGCGCGACGTTCGGCATGGGGAACTTCACCAACGGCTACGGGAAGGACGAAAGCACCGGCAAGGAAGACCTTGGCTCGTCGAAGTTCCTTCTCTTACTGGGCACGAACCAGGCGGAGACTCATCCGGTGACCTTTGCCTATCTCCTGCGAGAGCGGGCGAAGATGAAGGCAAAGCTGGTGGTGATCGATCCGCGGCTCACGCCCACCGGCGCGCAGGCCGATGAATGGATCGCGCCGAAGCCGCACACCGATCTCGCCCTGGCCCTGGCGTTCCTCCAGCACATCATCGAGAAGGGACTTTACGACAAGGCGTTCGTGGTCAAATGGGTGCTCGGCTTTGCCGAGTTGAAGAAACACCTGGCGGATAGTGGCTACACGCCCGAATGGGCGGAAAAAATCACCGGTGTGCAGGCGGCAAAGATCAAATCGATCGCCGAGGGCTACGCGACGGCGAAACCGGCGGCGATCTTTTGCAACGCGGGCATCTCGCACCAACTCGGAGCCTTCGATACCTATCGCACGCTCGCCTTCATGGCGGCAATCACGGGCAACATCGGCGTTTACGGCGGTGGCTGCAATTTCATGCACAACACCTGGCCGGGTGGGCTGAATCTGCCGGCCATCAAGGGTGAGACCCCGAAAAAGGACACCGGCCTGCCGGTGGGGCCTGACTGGTTCGCGGAGAGCATCCTCCATTCGCGTCCGTATGAGCTCAAGGCCATCGTCACCGAGGGCAATCCGATCATCGGCTGCGCCAATACCAAGAAGGTGCAGGAGGCGTTCAAGAAGCTCGAGTTTTACGTCTTCACTGGGCTCTTCATGGAGGAGGCGGCGTATTACGCGGACATCATCCTTCCCGTCGCGAGCGGCTTTGAGATGGATGGCGTCTACATGCGGCGCGACGATCGCTCGATCCGCTGGCAGAAGGCCGTAGTGCCGCGTGTGGGACAATCGAAGACCGACATCGAAATCTGGATCGATCTGGGCGCTGCGATGGCGAAGAACGACAAGAAAAATCCGCCCGAGTACTGGACGGGGAATCTACTCGCCGAGTGGAAGGACTATTCGAAGCTTTGGGCGACGTTCGTCTCGCTGACCCCTGGCGTGGGTGGAATGACCCAGGCGCGCATGGAGAAGCGCACGGAACCGCTGCGCTGGCCCTGCCCGACGGAGAAGCATCCCGGTGTGAGCACGCTCTATCTCGATCACAAGTCCTGGTATGAAGCCGCCGAGTCGCTCGACCCGAAAAACAAGGGCAAGCGGTTCCTCACCGGCTCCGGCAAGATAGAGATCTTCACTCCGGAACTCGATGCGAAGCTGGCCGGCGCCGGACACAAGGCGCTGCCGAGTTTCTACACGCACCCGGAAGTGACGGGTCAGAACCCGTCGATCGAATACGCGCAGGAACTCGTGCCGAATCCGGTAAACCCCGGCACGGTTACTCCGAATGTGAAGCTGGGTGGCTTGAGCGACGGCAAGGTCCACGATGAGTTCCCGCTCATGGGCATCGTCGGCCGCGCCAGCGTGGTCCATTTCGCCGGCGTGACGCAGTGGACGTATCTCGGCAAGCAGATGAACGGGGTGCGTCTCGTGCAGATTCATCCGAAGGCGGCGGCGAAAGCCGGCATCGCGCATGGCGACAAGATCACTGTCGAGAGCCCGCGCGGCACGATCACTGGGACGGCCACGCTTTGGGAAGGCATTCGTGAGGACACCATCTTCGTGCCGAACAGCTTCGGCCCCGCGCAAGCGATGGCCGATGAACTCGGCACGCCGAGGTATGAGCCGGCGAATATCCTCACGGACGACAAATTCTTCGACAACCTGAGCGGGCAGCAGGCCTACAAGTGCTTCGCCTGCCGCGTGAAGAAGGCATAATCCCAGGCTACTACGTGAGGGGTTGCAGGATGACGCTAGTGCATCGTATCATAAGTCCGTGACACTACCTTGAGCCTTGAGCTTGGTAAGCTTGAGTTAGTTCAATGATGCGCTGGAGCTTTTCCGGTCCTTTGGTCCAGACGAAGGGTTGGCAGTGCTGGTTGTATTCGGTGAAGTAAGCCTTGAGGAAGCGTTCCAGTTCTTTGCCCGATTTGTGAACCGCTTGCTGCAAACCTTGCCGGGTCAGAATACTAAAGAAGCATTCGACCAAGTTCGTCCAGGAGGCGTGGGTTGGAGTGTAATGGAAGGTGACCTTCGGATGTTGCGCCAGCCACACCTTCGCCGCGTCATTCTTATGGGTGTTGAGATTGTCTAAAATGACACAGAGGCGTTGCTTGGGATACGCCGCGACGACCTCGTCCATGAAGCTGAGGAAGTCGGACGAAGTGCGGCTTTGCTTGACCCGCGCGAGAACCTGACCGGTCTTGATTTCCAAACTGGCCAAGACGGTGCGGGTGCCGTGCCGGACATATTCATTGGTCCAGGAGCGCGGCTTCTTCGCCCGCAGCGGCAGGACCGGTTGCGTCCGATCCAAGGCCTGAATGCCAGTTTTCTCGTCCACGCACAGGACAACGGCATTCCGTGGCGGTTGCATATAGAGCGCGACCACCTCCAGAAGCTTCTCTTCAAACTGCGGGTCGGGACTAAAGGTAAAAGTCCGGAGCCGATGCGGATGCAGATCATGTGCTTGCAGAATGCGTTGCACGCGGGCTTGCGGCAGATCCAAGTGCCGCGCCAGGGTGCGCACACTCCAGCGACTCAGTCCTTTGCGCGGTCGACGACAAGCGGCGATGACAACCCGCTGCGTTTCTTGCTCCGTCGTCGTCACGGGTCGACCGCTGCGCGGACGATCGACCAAAGCGCTCACTCCCTCTTGAGAGAAACGACGGCGCCATTTGCCAACGACATGAGCCTGACAACGTAGCCGTCGCGCAATCTCTGCATTGGAGTACCCTTCAGCGGCTAACAAGATCATCTCGGCCCTCATCGCCAACGCTACCGGCGTACGGCCCTTGCGGCAGAGCTTTTCCAATTCAAGTTTTGCTTCATCAGTGAGTGGCAGAGATGTCAGGCTGGCTCCCATAATCCGCACTCTACATAACTCCCACATCATGTCACGTATTTATGATACGATGCACTAGGGTACATGATGAAGCGATTTGCGGCTTTGTCCGCGAGATCGATACTCGGAATTGCTGACGGGCGACACGCCGAGACTGTGTGAGAAACTCTGGCTGGGACCGGAAGTGTATCGAATCTGGAGGCGCGGATCTTGGAGCCGTCGCCGAGCATGCGGTGTGGGAGATTCCCGTGGGGCCGGCGCCAGCAGCCGATGAAGGAGACGACGGCGGTGGGCGCGCAAGCGATGAGGCACCAGAGGACGGGACGCCGGGCAAGGCCGGAGGGAAATACCGATATGAGAATATACGGTTGACGGAATATAGAAGTGCGGCTTCGATGCTGCTGTGGAACTGATCCAAATCTATGAGTGCTTTTGCGACCGGACGCGGCTGCGGATGCTCCATCTGCTGCTACAGGGGCCGCTGTGCGTTTGTCATTTCCAGGCGCTGCTGGAGGAGTCGCAGGTGAAGATTTCCAAGCACCTCGCGTATCTGAAGGCGAAGAAGGTGGTGGTGGCGACGCGGCACCAGAACTGGATGATCTACAGCCTGCCGACACGCCGCCCGGCGGAGTTGGAGCGCAACCTGCAATGCCTGCGGGATTGCGTGCACACGGACCCGGTGTTTAGGGCGGACCTGCGGAAGCTGCGGGGCATGGGCGCGGAGGTGGAATGGATCGCGGCGTGTTGCGGGCCAGCGCAGAAGGCAGGCACCGCGGCGCGGGGCCGCGAACGGAGAGCGAAGCCATGCTGCTAGGCAAGCGCCTTTGGGCGGAAGTGATTGGGACCTTTGCACTCGTCTTCGCGGGCACGGGGGCGATCGTGATCAACGGCGTGAGCGGCGGGGCGATCTCGCATCCCGGGATCGCGCTGACATTCGGCCTGGTGGTGCTGGCGATGATCTACACATTCGGCGACGTGAGCGGGGCGCATTTCAATCCCGCAGTGACGACGGCATTCGCTGCGGCAGGACGCTTTCCTTGGCGTGAGGTGCCGGGGTATGTGGGGGCGCAATTTGCGGGGGCGCTGGCGGCGAGCGGACTTTTGCGGATGTTGTTCCCAGGTGATGGGAAGCTAGGGGCGACGCTGCCCGCAGGGAGCGAGTGGCAAAGCGTGGTGCTGGAAATCGTGCTGACCCTGATTCTGATGCTAGTGATCCTGAGCGTCTCGACGGGATCGAAGGAGAAGGGGATTACGGCGGGCATCGCCATCGGAGCGGTGATCGCGCTCGAGGCGATGTTTGCCGGGCCAATCTGCGGGGCATCCATGAACCCGGCACGCTCGCTGGCCCCGGCGCTGGTGAGCGGAGAGGTGCGGCACTTATGGATCTACCTCACCGGCCCGTTGCTGGGCGCGTTGCTGGCCGTGCCGCTGTGCTGCCTCACGCGGGAGGGGGAATGCTGCCAGCGGGAGCCGCAAGATTGAAGATTATGAACGAACCTCGAACGATGAAGGTCTCGGAGTTCCGCCGGCATTTGCAGGCGACCCCGGACCATGAACTATGCTTTGTCCTGCCGGACGGTGGCCGGATCCCCTTGCACGCGCACATTACGGAAGTGGGCAGGACGGACCGGCGCTTTCTCGATTGCGGCGGGATGTTGCGCCATGTGACATCGTGCACGCTCCAAGCCTGGGTGGCGGGCGACGTGGAGCACCGTCTCGCGCCGGGCGCGCTGGCGGCGATCCTGGGCAAAGCGGCGCCGGTGCTCGGCACGGATGATCTGGAAGTGGAGATCGAGTACGAGGACGGATTCCTTTCGCAGTTCCCAGTGCTGGCGGCGGAGGTTGGCGAGGGAACGTTGCAGTTGCACCTCGGCTTGAAGCACACCGATTGCCTGGCCAAAGAGGTGTGTCTCCCGGCGGGGGCGGAGAAGGGTGAGGGATGCTGCGCGGGAGGAGGGTGCTGCTGATGGACACGCCGCTCATCCTGGTTCTCTGCACGGGCAATTCGTGCCGCTCGCATTTGGCGGAAGGCATTCTGCGCCGGGCGGTGGGCGATCGCTTCCGCGTTTCCAGCGCAGGCTCGAAACCGGCGGGCTATGTGCATCCGCTGGCCATCAAAGCGATGCACGAGATCGGGATCGATATCGCCGGCCATCACTCGAAGCATCTCAACGAATTCCTCGATCAACCGGTGGAGACGGTGATCACGGTCTGCGGCAATGCGGACCAAGCGTGCCCGATGTTTCCCGGGCAGGTGAACCGCCACCATTTCCCGTTCGACGATCCCGCGCATGCGACGGGGACGGAGGCGGAGCAGCTTGCGGTGTTCCGGCGCGTGCGGGATGAAATTCGGCGGGTGTTTGAGGCGTATGCGGCGGGAAGGTTGGATGGCGGAGGAAACTGAAGGCGACGCCGAGGTTGAGGGTGAAGCACGAGCTTCAGCTGTTTCTCAAGCCATCGAGCCGAACCGGAAAAATCGATTCGATGGTCACCGAACGACTGCGCGTGCGTCCGCTTGATCGTTCGACCGTGGCAGATATAATGAAAAACGAGTTCGTTTGTTTTCATAGCCAGTCCGCCACGATGATCCAGATACGTCACCTCTACATTTCACCGGGGCACAATTACTTTGGCCACCATGGTCAACCGGCTGGGGAACACCCGATGGTCGAGGTGCCGCGTATTCACTGCGTGGCGGGGCGGGGGATCGAGGGGGACCGTTTTTTTGATTTCAAGCCGGACTATAAGGGCCAGATCACTTTCTTCAGGCTCGAGGAGTACGAACGCCTTTGCAGCGTTTTCGACGTGCGGGATAGGACACCGGAGGTTTTTCGGCGCAACGTCATTACCGAGGGCGCGGATCTGCTGGCGTTGATTAACCAGGAATTTGAGATCCAGGGTGTGCGATTCCTCGGCAAGGCGGAGTGTTCGCCTTGCTATTGGATGGACCAGGCTTTTTGCCCCGGGACGGAGGAGGCGCTGAAGGGGTGCGGTGGGTTGCGGGCGCAGATCCTTTCGGATGGTTTCCTCCAGAGCACGACGGCTGTGCAGGAGAGTGTCACTTCGCCGGGCGACGTGGCGTTGGCGTAGGTGAACTGCCTGGTTAAGTGAAAATCATCGTGTGCGGGTTCTCCGCGGAGTCTGATTCTGATCCGCGCGCTCTTGCGCAAGACGGCGAGCCACAGCCACGCGCACACGGCGTGAAACTCCTTCAGATTTGGCGCATTCTGATTCGGAGACCCAGGGTAGCTCGTGCCTTGCAACCTGGGCTGTGACGAATTCAACGCCTTTGGCGTTACAAACCGCCGAATGACTTCGCCATTCCTGTTTTCGAAGGATTATTTGATGCCCAGCTTCTCGAAGGCGGGCCGGAGGGCGGCGGCCCATTTTTGGTAGTCGGGGTCGGCGAGGTGGAGTTTGTCTTTGGCGAAGTTTTCGAGCACCGGCTTGCCCCCGGAATCGGCGAGCGGGGTGAAGAGATCGAGGACGACGAGGTTCTCCTTTCCGGCGCCAAGTTTGGCAATGCGGGTATTGAGATCAGCTTGGGCGCCGGGTTGTGTCGGGGCCTCGGCGGAGTCGCGCGGTGTGGTGAGGCAGAGCACGATGGGCAGATTCGGGTTTGCCTCGCGGGCCTGCGCGAGGATCGTGGCGATGTTTTGCTCGACATCGGCCGGGTTGGCGTGGGCGCTGAGATCATTGGCCCCTATGCAGAGGACCATGGCGCGCGGATGCAGGTCGAGCACGTCTTCCTTGAGGCGGAAGAGTACGCCGCGGCTCACGTCGCCGCCGATGCCGCGGTTGGCGACCTTCAGGTTCGGGAAGGCCTGCTGCATGTCCTTGAGTTTCCAGTTGCCGGTGAGGGAATGGCCGACGAAGACGACGGCGTTTTGGTCCTTCTCTCGTTGGGTCCAAAAGTATATGCGGTTGTCGACCATCCAACCGAAGACCGTGACAGGCAAGCAATGCGGCGATCGAAGTGGTGAGAATGCGCGCACTTGAATTTTTTGGGGGAAAAGAGCGTGGGCGGGAAAGGTGCTTGCGGAAATTCATTCAAGCGTCGGACGTGGATGGAGCGCCCGGGGTGGGCGAGGGGGCGGCAGGTCACCAGAACCTGGCCGGCAGGAATGGGAAGTTACGTTTACGTAGAATCTGGTGAAAAGTTTGCCGAAGGTCATTTTCGGCTCTACACAAAGCCGCCGTACGTTCGGTTGCGTCCGAATAACCCTTCACCAATGGATTTCTTAACCAACCCGCAATTCTGGGCAAAATGGGGCGCCATCGTTCTGCTGGACCTTGTTCTGGCAGGCGATAACGCATTGGTCATTGCCCTCGCGGTTCGGAGGTTGCCGGCGAAGCAACAGTTCTGGGGACGCATGTGGGGAACCCTCGGCGCCGTGATACTACGCATGGCTTTCATCGTGGCCGTCACCTGGTTGCTCAAGATTCCGCTGCTGCGATTTGCGGGGGGCGTCGTGCTCGTGTGGATCGCCTACAAGCTGGTGGCGCATTGCCCGAGCGATGAAGACGAAAAAGTTCGCGTTGGCGCTTCCCTCAAGGAGGCGATCGGCATCATCATCCTGGCGGATGTGGTCATGAGCTTTGACAATGTGATGGCGATTTCGGGCGCGGCCCGGGGCGACTACGTGCTGATCATTTTTGGACTCCTGCTTTCACTGCCGCTGGTGGTGTGGGGAAGCGGATTGCTGGCCCGGCTGATGAACCGGTTGCCGTTGATCATCTGGTTGGGAGGAGGCGTGCTGGGGTGGGTGGCGATGAAGATGATCCTCGACGACCCATGGGTGCTGAATTGGCTGGGACATGAGCTGGCGCAGACCCTGCACCACACTGCGCCTTATGTTTTGGCCGTAGTGATTGCTATCGTGGGATGGTGGTTCAATCGGGCGCCGAAGCGATGCGAGGAGTCGAACTAAGCGGGGGAGTGTTGACGCTGATCAGTTTATCGCCGGATTACAGCCAAAAGGGTGTTTCGGCGCGAAATTAGCTTTGCAATTTTATCACAAGTCGCTCTAGCATTGGTTCATCTCATGAAAGTCCTCCTCAGCCTCGCTCTCCTTTCCCTCCTCGGTGCGACCGCTCTTGCCGATATTCAGGATCCGCCGATGAACGACTACGGCCCGACGCGCAAGCTCAGCCGTGGCATCGCCAACGTGGCTTGGGGCTGGACCGAACTCGTGATCAATCCCGCCATCATCAACGAGCGCGAAGGCAACGTCGCCGCTTATACCTACGGCCCAGTGAAGGGTGTGGGCCGCTTCTTCTTCCGCATGGGCGCTGGGGTTTGGGAGATCGTTTCTTTCCCGTTTGCGACCAACAAGGGCACCTATATGCCGCCCTACCGGAGCAACATTCCGTGGATCCATGGCGGCTATGAAGAGTTCGCGCCGGAGCTGGGCTTCGAAAGCCGCTACCGCTACGTGCGCAACTACCACGGCTGGTAATCTTTCGTTCTCCTTTCAGAGGCTTCCGTCTCGTGGCGGAAGCCTCTTTTTTTTCCCATGGCCAATACTTCCACTCTGACCCTCGAAATCCAGGACCTTGCCTTTGGCGGCAAAGGCGTCGCGCGTTCCGAAGGAAAGGTTTACTTCGTTCCGTTCACCATCCCGGGGGAAAAGGTGGTGGCTAGGGTGACGCGGCAGAAGAAGAATTTCGCGGAGGCGGACTTGGTGTCGGTTGAAGTTCCGTCGCCGGACCGCGTCGCCGCGCCGTGCCCGTACTTTGAGAGCTGCGGAGGATGTGCCTATCAGCACATCGGCTACGAACGCCAACTGGCCTTCAAGGCATCACAGGTAGAGCAGACGCTGCGCCGGGTGGGCCGGCTTGCGGAGGTTCCGATGCGCCCGGCGATCGCGGCGCCCGCGCCCTATGGCTATCGCAATCGCATCCGGGTTCACTCGGCGGGCGGGGTTACCGGTTTCTATGCATACGATGCACGCGCACTGGTGGATATCGAGCAATGCCTCCTGGCTGTTCCCGAGGTGAACCAGGCGCTGGCCCGGTTGCGGCGCACGCCGGTGCGGGAAGGGGATTACTCGCTGCGCGCGCCGGGTGGCGGCCCTTATTTCGAACAGACGAATCCGGCGGTCACCGCATTGCTCGTGGAGACGGTGCGCGGGCTCGTGAGTGGCAATGGCTCGCTTGTGGATGCCTATTGCGGGGCGGGATTGTTTGCGCGCGCCCTCGTCGACCGGTTTGAAAACGTCGTGGGGATCGAAGCCAACGCCGCCGCCATTGAGAGCGCGCGCCGCCAGGCGCAGCCGCACGAGAATTACATCGCGGGCGATGTGAGCCTCCATCTCGGTGATGTGCTGGCCCAGCATCCGGCCGCGCAAACCACCGTTCTTCTCGATCCGCCGACGGAAGGCGTTTCGCCGCGGATCTGCGACATCCTGCTCGGGGCGACGCCGAGCGAATTGATTTACGTCTCGTGCAATCCTGCCACGCTGGCGCGCGATGTGGCTTTGCTGAGCAGTGCATTCACGCTCGAGAGCGTGACTCCGCTCGACATGTTTCCGCAGACGGCGGAGATCGAGGTGGTGGCGTATCTTCGGCGCAAGGAGTGAGTGTGGGCCGTGGCCGGCGCGCAACGCAGGCGCCCTTTCCCAGAGCCGCTTTCACCCGTGATGCCAAACGAACCCGCCTGAACATACAACCCAAGCGGCTCTGGGAAGGGCCGCCTACTTTCCTGCCGCTACGGGCGCGGCACCACGTACTTTCCGTCGGGCGTGACTACGACCTCCGGCACGAGCCTGCGGCGCTCGAAGGAGTCGTAGGCCGGTTTCAATTGCGCCCAGAAATCCGCCAGCTCCGGGCGGTGCTCGATTTCTGAGCTCGAGAACGCTTCCCATTCCGGCCCGGCCATCCGGGCAGGAAACACGTGCACCTGGATTCGCGTCTGCCCGGCGTTTTTGGCGTCGAGGGCGGCGAGATACATTTCCTCGATCGCCTCGTCCCCGATGGGCGCGCAGCCGATGCTCTGGTTGCTGCCATGAATGTAGATATCGCTGCCCGGTTGTTGCGGGTCGGCGTTTACCAGGTCGGCGGCGTTGGGGTAGTTGAGCCCCATCGAGAGGTGATAGCTGCTTAGCGGATTGAACACCGCGATCTCGTAGAAGCCCTCCGGTACCTGCCGGTCGCCTTCGCGATGCTTTGGTCCCGGGACGCCGGAGCTGGCGAGGATCGGATACGTCCAGATTAGCCGGAACCGCCGGTTCGGACCGCTGCGCGCCCAAAGCTCCAGGGAAGCCTCGTGCTTCAGCCAGCGGATGAAAACTTCGCCCGGATAGTCCACCGCCACGGCGTGATATTTTTCTTCGATGATCCTTGAGCGCTCCAACCGGGCCACAGCCACGCGATCGTTTGGATCGATGGCAGCGGCCTGCTTCGGCGGCAATCCCTGGCGCGAGCGCGCCCAGATCAGCCACGCGGCGGCGGCACCGGCGGCGAGAAAAAGGAAGACGGCGAGGTACGGTTTGCGCATGCGCTGCAATCCTCATTGTCACGGGCTCCGCTGCCAGCTAAATCGCGGCGATGCAGTATCGCCGGTTCGGACGCACCAATCTCCAAATGCCCGTTTTTTCGTGTGGGGGCATGCGCTACCAGCAGTCCTGGAATGATATCTCCGCCGAGACGGTGGAGGAGGCGGGCCAGCGCAACCTGGAAGCGACGGTGCTCCGGGCGCTGGAACTGGGGATCTACCACATCGAGACCGCGCGCGGTTATGGAAGCAGCGAGATGCAGCTCGGCTGTCTGCTTCCAAAACTGCCGCGGGACAAAATGATCATACAGACGAAGGTCGCTCCTTTCGCCACGGCGCGCGAGTTTCGCGAGACGTTCGACCAGTCGATGCGTTACCTGAAGCTGGATCACGTGGACCTGCTGTCGCTCCACGGGATTAATAATACCGAGTTGCTTGAATGGTCGCTGCGGTCCGGGGGCTGCCTCGATGCCGCGCGGCAGATTCAGCGCGAAGGCCGCTGCCGCTGGATTGGCTTCAGCACGCATGCGACGACCGACATCATCCAGCAGGCGATCGAGAGCGATGCGTTCGACTACGTGAACCTGCACTGGTACTTCGTAAACGATTACAACCGGCCCGCGATCGATGCCGCGACGGCGCACGACATGGGCGTATTCATCATCAGCCCGACGGACAAGGGCGGCATGCTGCATCAGCCGCCGCAGAAGATGCGCGACCTTTGCGCGCCGTTGTCGCCGATCCAATTCAACGATCTCTACTGCCTGGCCGATCCCCGTGTGCACACCCTGAGTGTAGGCGCGGCGCGGCCTGGCGATTTCGATGAACACGTGGCCGCGCTCACGCACTACGAGACGGCTGCGGAAACCGTGAAGCCTATCGAGGCGCGGCTGCGCGCGGAGATTGCCCGTGTGCACGGCGAGGAATGGGCGGCCTGCTGGTCCGATGGATTGCCGAACTACGTGCGCATTCCGGGTGAGATCAACGTGCAGGAAATCGTGCGACTCTGGCATTTCGCCAAGTCGCTGGACCTCGTGGAGTGGGGCAAGATGCGCTACAATCTCATGGGAAATGCGGGGCACTGGTTTCCTGGCACCAACGCCGCCAAATTCGACGCCGACCAGGTGCGCCTGGCCTGCGGTGCATCGCCCTTCGCGGAGCGGATCCCGGGCATCCTGGCGGAGGCACACGCGCTCCTGCATGGCGAGCAGCAAAAGCGCCTGAGCCAGTCGGATTGAGGGAGTGGCGGACTGGTTGGACTGGTCCGACCTATCCGGCGACTTCGCGGAGCCGTGCAAGTTTCGCTGTTGCCCGTGCGCAACTGCGCCGTGCATTCTGGGTTTCCCCTTTTCCATGCTCCCCCGTATCTCCCTCCTCCTCGCTCTCTTGCTGGGCGTCATCGCCGCGCCGCTGCATGCGGCCGGCAAACCAAATATTGTCTTCATCCTCTGCGATGACCTCGGGTATGGCGACGTACGTTGCCTGAATCCACAGGGCAAGATCGCCACTCCGAACATGGACCGGCTGGCGGCGGATGGCGTCGCCTTCACCGATGCCCATAGCAGTTCGGCAGTTTGCACTCCCACGCGCTACGGCATCCTCACGGGGCGCTACAACTGGCGCTCGCGCTTGCAGAGCGGTGTGCTCGGTGGGCTCAGCCCACGGCTGATCGAGCCGGGCCGTGTGACCGTGGCCTCGATGCTGAAGGAACAGGGCTATCGCACTGCTTGCATCGGCAAGTGGCATCTCGGGATGGACTGGGCGAAGCAGCCGGGTAAGCAGGTCTCCGAACTGGGAATAGAAACGGCGGGGCAAGTGGACAGCGTCGACTTTGGCCAGCCGATCCAGAACGGCCCGAACAGCGTGGGCTTCGACTATTACTACGGCATCAGCGCCTCGCTCGACATGGTGCCCTACACCTTCATCGAGAACGATCACGTAAAGGCGGCGCCGACGGAAAAGATGTCGTTTCCCATGACGCTCGGGCGCGAGGAAAAGAAGACGACGCGGGTCGGACCGGGCGCTCCGGGATTTTCCGCGATCGACGTGCTGCCGGCGCTGGCGAAAAAGGCCGCGAGTTACATTGGCGAGTCCGCGCCGGACGCGAAGCAAGGGAAGCCGTTTTTCCTCTATCTGCCGCTCAACGCTCCACATACGCCGATCGCTCCATCTGCTGAATGGCAGGGAAAGAGCGGTATCAGCCCGTACGCGGACTTTGTCATGGAAACGGACTGGGCTGTGGGCGAAGTGCTGAAAGCAATCGATGCGGCAGGACTTGGCGAAAACACGCTGGTGATGATGGCGAGCGACAATGGCTGCTCGCCTTCGGCGAATTTCGCGGAACTGGCCACGGCGGGGCACAATCCGAGCGCGCAGTTCCGTGGGACCAAAGCCGATATCTTCGATGGCGGACACCGCATTCCGCTGCTCGCGCGCTGGACGGGACACATCAAGCCCGCCTCGAAGAGTGACCAGATCGTGTGTCTCACGGACTTCTTCGCGACCTGCGTCGAGATCACCGGCGCACATATCCCGGCGAATGCCGCCGAGGATAGCGTGAGCCTTCTGCCGGCACTGCTGGGCACTGCCGATCATCCGCTGCACGAGGCGATCGTGCACCATTCGATCAATGGCTCGTTTTCGATCCGGCAGGGCAACTGGAAACTGGAGTTGTGTTCCGGGTCCGGCGGCTGGAGCGATCCCAAGCCGAATTCACCCGAGGCCAGAAAGCTGCCGCCCATCCAACTCTACGATCTCTCGCAGGACGAAGGGGAGCGCAAGAACGTGCAGGCTGAGCACACCGAGGTCGTCGACCGGCTCACGCGACTGCTCGAGAAATACATCACCGACGGGCGCACCACACCGGGCGCGCCGCAGCCCAATGCCGTGCCCATCCAAATGCTGAAAGACAAACCCACTCCGCAGCCGAAGAATCAGCCCGCCGCCGACTGATGTCCTGATACGGAACATTTCCACTCCTCCCGATATGAAACGCCTCATCTTTGCCTACGTCGCCCTCGCTATCAGCGTTGCTTCGTCCTCGATCGCCGCTGACCCGAAGCGTCCGAACATCGTCTTCCTCTTTTCTGATGATCACGCATTCCAGGCGATCAGCGCCTACAACGATCCCCGCAAGCTCCTGGAGACGCCGAATATCGACCGCCTTGGAAAAGAGGGGATGCGCTTCGATCGCTGCGTGGTGCCAAACTCCATCTGCGGACCGAGCCGGGCCACCGTCCTCACGGGCACTTACAATCACATCAACGGCTTCGTGAATAATTCGAACTGCAAGTTCGATGGTTCGCAGACGACGTTTCCCAAGCTGCTGCAGGCGGCCGGTTATCAAACCGCGATGGTCGGCAAGTGGCACCTCGAGACCGATCCGACGGGTTTCGATTTCTGGCAGATCCTGGTGGGGCAGGGCGTCTACTACAACCCGCCGATGATCAAGAATGGTCAGCGCATCAAGAACGATGGCTATGTGACCGACATCATCACCGACGCCTCGCTTGACTGGCTAAAGCAGCGAGACAAGTCGAAGCCATTCCTGCTCATGTGCCAGCAGAAGGCGCCGCATCGCGAATGGGAACCCGCCCTGCGCGATCTGGATTTTGACAAGGGCCGCAAGTATCCGGAGCCCTCCACGCTCTTCGATGACTACGCGAATCGCGGCATTGCGGAGAAGACGCAGGACATGACGATCCGGAATACGATCACCCCGAAGGACATGAAGCTCGTCCCGCCGCCCCAACTCACACCCGAGCAGCGCAAGGAATGGGACGCCTATTACGATCCGCGCAACGAGGAATACAAGAAAGCCAACCTCCAGGGCGATGACCTCGTGCACTGGCGGTACCAGCGCTACATGCACGACTATCTCGCGTGTGTGAAGGCCGTGGATGACAGCGTGGGGCGGGTTCTCAAATACCTCGACGACGAAGGCCTGGCGGACAATACGATCGTCGTCTACTCCTCCGATCAGGGTTTCTACCTCGGCGAGCACGGCTGGTTCGACAAGCGCTGGATCTTCGAGGAGTCGCTGCGCACGCCGCTCCTTGTGCGCTGGCCGGGCGTGACAAAGCCCGGCAGCGTGAACAAGGATATCGTCTCGAATCTCGATTTTGCGGAGACCTTCCTCGAGGTGGCCGGAGTGGCGATCCCGCAGGAGATGCAAGGCCACAGCCTCGCCTCGGTCCTTCGTGGCCAGACGCCGGCCGATTGGCGGAAGAGCTTTTACTACCAGTACTACGAGTTTCCCACGCCGCACCATGTGCGTCCGCAGTATGGCGTCGTCACCGACCGCTACAAGCTGGTGCATTTCTACGGAACGGACGTGGACTACTGGGAATTGTTCGACCTTGAAAAGGACCCGCAGGAAATGCGCAGCGTCTATGACCAGACGGAGTATCGCGAGACGCAGGCAAAGCTGGAGATGGAGTTGAATCGGTTGCGCAAGGAACTCAAGGTGCCGGAGAAGATACCGGCGGATTGGTTTGGCGGGCCGAAGAAGGGGCCGAAGCAGGAGGGCACGTCGGGCGCGCCGGCGAATCCTCCGAATTCCGCCCCTACGAATGCTCCCAAGCCGTAACTATGGAGTTGGAACGTTGACAGTTCCATCGCGGAGCGATGGCTGACGGTAGCCGGGGCATTTATGCCCCGGTGTTGATGGGCAGACGTCTCGTCGCGGAGCGACGTTTGCTGAGAATTCACCAATGGGTGAGTTGCGGCGCGTCGGGGCAAACGTCGCTGCGCGACGACAGCCGATGGGCTCGGGTCCGGGGCTTGAAAAGCCCCGGCTAACTTCGATCATCGCTGCGCGATGGGAAGAATGCACCCGCTCAACTGCATCGTTCCGGTGAAGCGAGGAAGTGATGTGATGTCCCGGGAGCCAAGCGACTGATGGAGGGGGCGCGAGCTCACTTCGACACCGTATTCGTATAGATCGTAAATGCGTTCGCTCCGGTGAATTGCCGGCGCGGGAAGAATGTCAGGAGCGAGCTTGCGAGCGAACACCTGGGGTAAACTTTGCCCTTCGGGTTCGGACCGAAACCTTCACCACATTTTCGTGTCGTGAAGATGTGGGTAATGCTTAGGCTGGCAAGTCCTTCGTATGCGCCCTTTTGTTCCACTTGCGCCACGAAAAGCCCGGGCAGGTTCGGCTCATAGAGCAGCACGTTTCCTTTCGGCTCCGGCCCTTCCTGCGGCTTGCGATCGATGCTAGATCCCACTCAGCGCCGCGAGGTCATCGAGGGTGAATACCCGCCGCCGTCCAGTCTCCGTATGCCGGAAGGCGACTTCGTACCAACCGATCATTCGCTCGGGCTGATACAGTGCTGTCCCGACGCGGATGGGATGGTGGGTGAGGATGCGGTGAATCACCCGCTCGTAACGAGACCGGGGTAGCGTGCGGTGGCAGCGGCGGTTCCAGTCAACGATGCGCCCGGCGTCTTCGTAGCGGGGCGGACGATCGTCGAAATCCAGCAGCGAGCGGGCGCGGCCGGAGAGGACCTCGAAGATATGCGTGAACGCGGCCGCGTCGGTGACGGAGCGGATGGCGTGGCGGAAAGGGCGCGCGATTTCCTGGGCGATTTGCCGCAAGCTGCGGGTGCGTCCGTCGGTGAGTTTCCAGTCGCGGGCGTTCACGTTGGCGGCGAAGGGATTGCGCGGAAAACAGACGTGCCGCGCGAGGAAACCCTGCCGTGAGGTGTGCTTGCACGGACGGAATCCGGCGATGACCGGGAACTTGCGGCGCGACAGCTCATCGAGGTGATGTACGGGCCACTGGAGCACGGCGAGGATCATCCCGGTGACCAGGGACGTAGTGGCGATCATCAGGTCGGGATCGGGTGTGAAGTCGGCGGTCACCTCGAGGCGGTTGCCGCGCGGGCGCACGCCCACGCCGGTGCTGAGCTTGTTGGTCGCCAGGAGCATCACCGGCGGATGCAGCAAATAGGTAAGGAGCCGGGCAAGGGTGCGCATCTGCCGGGCATTTAGTTTCCGCTCTGGCGGCACGGACACATTGTAATGGGTGCTGAAACCCTCGAGCCGCACCTTTTTCCCGTGGGCCTTTTCCCATGCGTCGAGTTCCCCTCGGACGTATTCGATCTGCTCCCAGAGGGTGCGTCCTGCCCGCACGGCGCACGAGGGTTCGATCTCGATGATCGGCGTGGCGACCTCGATGACCCCCGTGTCGAAATACACCGCGCCACCGGCGGGAAGCTGGAAGGAGCGGCCCTTGCGGGGAATCATCTTTTGCCGGATGAAGGCCTGGGCGGTGCCGAAGACGTCCTCCGGCTTCTGCTTTTCATCGGCGACGTAGAGTGTGAATTCGGCCTCCAGCCCAATGACCGGCGCCTGCTGATCACGTACCGCGAGTCGGCGGGGGAGCGTGCTGGAAAGTTTGCTCGATTTGGACATACCAGCGGGTCACTGGATTTCAGTGTAGCCTCGTGGCGTACAAAGCAAATACCCAAGATCGAGGTGCAAATGATCGTCGGTTTCGCCCGGCGCGTAGCCGTAGGGGCGCACATAGACTTCCTGGCCCATCCCCTCGGCAATGCGGAGGTATCTCTCGATGTTCTTCTGGGAATCGAGCCAGGTATCGCCAATGCGGTAGAGGTTCACGGCGGTGGCCCAGAGGTGCGGGTTGGGCTTGGTGGAGAGCTTGTGGGCGGGCGAGCGATAGCCGCCGTTCACGGCGACATACACTGGAGCTTCCACGCGTTGCCGGAACTCCTCGAGATACCGCGCCATGATGGTGACCGCACACGGCACGTAGTGAGGAAACTCGCGCAGCAGCAGATCGGCCTCCCGGCAGTCGACGGTGATCAACTCTGAGAGCGTGAAGTGCGGCGTGAGCATCGTTTGCTTGGCGTGTTCCCACGAATGGATCTCGTAGAAATAGCGTGGGAGCTGGTGGTGCTCTCCCTCGGCGGATTCGACCATTTCGCCGGGGCGCAACAAGGCGCGATGGGCGGCGGAAAGGTGGAGGCCATCGACGATTCTCATGCGGTGACGAATTCGTAGACGGCGCGCGACGCTCTAGCCACCGCCTTCTGTGGACCTTCGGAATCGGCGTCGTGCTCGGTGAGGATGGCCACGGCGTAAGGATGCCGCCCTGGCAGCAGCACAAGCCCGGCATCGTGGGTGCACGTGGAAATTTCGCCGGTCTTGTGGGCGACCTGGGTGCCGCCGGGCAGCAGCGCTGGGATCATGGTGTTGAACTCCTGGTCGAGGAAAATATCCAGCGCCTGGCGCCGTGCGGCTTCGGGTAGGAACCTGGAGTCGCGCAGCAAGCGGAAGAGCCGCACGAGGCCGCGGGCAGTCGTGAGATTGTTGATTCCCTGCTCGAAGGCGGGCGTGTCCTCGACTCCGCGCACCACTTTCACGCCATCCACGCCGCCAGTGGCCAGCGTCTCCTGCACCGTCGCGGGAGTGAGATAGTCGAGCAGGAGGTTCGTCGCCAGGTTGCTGCTCCGCGTGATCATGGGGTGGGCAAGCTCGATCAGCTTCATCGAGCGGCCGACGCGACGGTGAACGGCCGAGTCCGCGTCGCGGTCGCGCGAGATATTGAAGATCGAACGATCGGCAATGCTGCGGAAGCGGTTCCGCACATGGAGGCGGTCGTCGAGCCGTACCTTGCCGGCTTCCGCCGCCTTGAACAGCGTCAGCAGCACAGCGGCTTTCATCGTGCTCGCGGCGTGAAACCAGCGGTCGCCGGCATGCGAAAACTCGCGTCCGCTTTCCTCGTCATGGACGTGAACACCGATGGCGCGGAGCTTGCCTGTCTCCCGCACCTCCTCGATTCGTGCCTGGAGGGCTGCTTCGTCCATCATCGTCAGGCGGCCGGCAGTGTGGCCTGGGTGGCCATGAGCTTCTGGTAGAGGGCGTCGAGCGCCTCGGGAAGGATGCGCGTATCGGCGAGGACGGGCATGAAATTGTGGTCGCCTTCCCAGCGCGGAACGACATGGAGATGCAGGTGCTCGACCACGCCGGCGCCGGCGCATTTGCCTAGGTTGAGACCCACATTGAAACCCTGGGCGCGGATTGTGGCGCGGAGCAGCCGCTGCGCGTGCTCCGCGAGGGCCCAAAGTTCCAGTTTCTCGCCGTCAACCAGCGACGCGAGATCGGCCACTTTGCGGTAAGGAACCACCATCATGTGCCCGACCGCATACGGGTAGCGGTTCATGATGAGGAAAACGTGCTTGCGGCGGGCGACGACAAGATGCGCGGTGTCGTCGGTCGCCTGGGCGGCGGCGAGCAGGAAATCCGGGGTGGCGCCGGCCTTGAAATACTCGACGCGCCAGGGAGCCCAGAGGGCGGATAGTTCGTTGACGTCCATTGGAGAAGGAAAGGTTAGACGCTCGGTGGAGGCGCAGGCAAGGGCGGCAACGAAAAACCAAATCCGAAATCCGAATATCGAAATCCGAAACAATTCCCAAAAGTGTGAAAGGGTAGAATGGAGTAAACGCTCCCGCTCGGACGTTTTCCTCATTGCCCTTCTTTGCTCCTTTTTCGAATTTGTTTCGGATTTCCTCGCTTCGGAGGTTCATTTCCGTCTTCGCGAAATCGGCCAATCTCGTGCAACTTTGAAAGGATGCCCCGAGTCATTTTCCACGTCGACATGGACGCCTTTTACGCGTCGGTGGAGCAACGTGATCACCCGGAGTATCGCGGCAAGCCGGTGATCGTCGGGTCGCCGCCGACGCAGCGGGGTGTGGTCTGCGCGGCCAGCTATGAAGCGCGGAAATTCAAGGTGCGCTCGGCGATGCCGTCCCGCACGGCTGGGAAGCTTTGTCCGCATGGCATTTTTGTCCGGCCCCGCATGGATGCTTATCGCGCGGAATCGGCCGTGATCATGGACATCCTGCGCACCGTTACGCCGGTGATCGAAAAGGTGTCCGTGGATGAGGCTTATCTGGATCTCAGCGCTTCCTTCGCCGGGGCCACGAACGCGGACGAGGCGCTGGAGGCCGCGCTGCCCGTGGCGCAGGAGATCAAGCACCGGATCGCCACGGAACGCCATCTCACGGCGAGCATTGGCCTGGCTTCGAACAAATTCCTGGCCAAGCTGGGTAGCGATTTTCGCAAGCCGGATGGCCTGACGATGATCCTCGATCGGGACAAGGTGGAATTCCTGAAGCCGCTTTCCGTGCGGTCGATCCATGGCGTCGGGCCCGTGACCGCGGAAGCACTCGAGGCGCGTGGGCTGAGGACGATCGGCGACTTGCAGGCTTCCCCGGCCGGCCTGCATGACGTTGTTGGTTCGTTCGCGGAGAGCCTCAAGGAGCGCGCCTTTGGGAACGACGATCGGCCCGTGGATACCAGCGACGATCGCAAGAGTATCAGCGCCGAGAATACCTTCCTCGAAGACACAGACGATCGTCCGACCTTGCGCGCAGCGTTGCGTGAACTGGCGGCGGATGTGGCGGACACGATGGCCAGCCACGAGTTGGGTGCGCTCACGGTGCAAGTGAAGGTGCGCTACAGCGATTTCTCAACGCTCACCCGCCAGATTCGCATGGAGGAGCCGGTGACCACCGAGCGGGAGATCTATCGCCTGGCGCAATTCCTTCTCGCGCGCGACCGCCTGGTCAAAGGCCCGCTCCGGCTGATCGGCATCGGGGTTTCCACTTTTGTGCCGCCGGTGCGGCATCAACTTATGCTCGCGATATGAGCGAACCGGTATCGAGACTGGCCGGCGAGACAGAGGCGCATCGTGATCTGAAACGTCGCTCTCTGCTCTGGGCGCAGGCCAGCGGCTATCGCGTTGCGGCTGCCGAGGTGTCATTGCCCAATCACCGCGTACGCATGGATGTGGCCGCGTGCCGCCCCGATCGGGTGCGCGTTCAGATGCTGCAGGCGGGGCGCGCGAGGTGGAGGCCTGTGGTGGGTGTAACGGCGATCTTTGAGTGCAAGGCCTCGCGCTCCGATTTCGTCCGCGATGGCCGATCGCTGAACCGCACGCTGGAGCGATTGAAAGTGCTCGAGGAGCGCCGTGGGCGCGCGGAGGAGGAGCTAAAGATTCACTATCCATCGATCCGCAACGGCGACTCGCTCTTCCAGGAATTCGAGACGCTGGATTTCCAGCGGCCCGGATACGAGCGCTACGAGAAGATCATCCGCGAAATGCGCCAGCTTACCGCGCGCCTGCACGAGAATACGAAGTTCGACCGGTTGGCCAAATACGCAGCGGCAAATCTATTTTACGTCGTGGCCGAGCCCGGCTTGGTCACGCCGGGCGCGTTGCCGTGCGGATGGGGTTTGCTGGAGCGGGAAGGGGATGAACTCGTGTTGAAAACGAAACCGCTATGGCACGAGGTGCCGGACGACGACCGGCTGGCATTTCTCCACCGCATCGCGATGGCGGCGACGCGCGCGGTCAACCGCGAACACGGAGTGGCGCTCGATGCCTACGGCTTCCGCCCTTCGTCCACTTCGAAGAAATCCGGCATCGTCTGAATATCATCTCGATGTGAGAGGCCGCTGGAGGCTTTCACGCGCTCGAGCCGGCGCGCGGCGGGATCACGCCAGCCCAGCTTGAGAATGAACCCGTTCCAGACAAACATGTCGTCTTCATTGAGACGGCGGCCATTCTCGAAACACCACTCGAGGACTTGTTCATCAGTGCCGCCTTCCAGCACGCGACGGGTGAGGGCTTCGTAGTCCACGCGCAGGAACCCGGCGCAAAATCCATCGGCCCCTTTGCCGAGGTTGTCGTGATAGTCGGGAGACAACTCGCCGACGGCATGCAGGCGAATCTTACTGAGCAGGCGAGGGAAATAGGCCATGCCACCTGCTTTGGCATAGGCGCTGACGGGCTTCTGATTCATGACAAAATCAGGGCACGCAGAAACCGTGCTCTTGTCGAGCACGGAGATTTCTGGCGCTGGGGGGACTCGCGGGGGGACTCGCGGGGGGCGAAGGAGACCGAGAAGCCGACGCTACATCGCAAGGACGCTGGTCAGCCCTCGGATCACCTCGCGCTCGGAACGATCCGCGCGAGACGGACCGGCAAGGCTTTGGATAGTTTCACGCTAGCGCGCGATTCAGGATTTCTCCGAACCGCCGGCGCGCAATAGCGCAAGAAACCTTTTGGCGGAATCAGGAAACGATGTGCTTCGAGACGAGCTTGGTCATCTCGAACATCGTCACGTTCTTCTTGCCGCCGAAGATCACCTTCAGGGTGTCGTCGGCATTGATCTGCCGACGATTCTTTTGATCCTGAAGCTTGTTCTTCTTGATGTAGTCCCAGAGCTTCTTGGTCAGCTCGCCGCGCGGGAGTGGCTTGGCGCCGACGACTTTCGAGAGAGCGTCATCGGGCTGAACCGGCTTCATGAGCGCGGGATTGACTTTACGCTTCTTGGCGGGAGCCTTCTTGGCTGCCGGGGCTTTTTTTGCTGCGGGGGCTTTCTTTGCTGGGGCTTTTTTGGTGGGCATAGCGTGGCGGATATTAGTGACCCAATTGCTGGGGGCAATCGTAATTACTAAAAATTGTAACAATTGACGTGCGCTGTCTTTTTAGTCAGTAATTGTTGGTATGTCCAATCCGAACCCCTCCATTGCGGCATTGCGTCGCGCGATCGAAATTACGGAACGCATTAGCAGCCTGGAAGCCGAGCTCCGAGCGATCCTGTCGGGTGGCCAATCCCGACAGGCGAAATCAGCAGAGGTAGCACGCGTTTCCACGGCGGAGACGGCGGCCCCAAAAGGCCGTCGTGGTAAGAAACGCCGGATGTCACCCGAAGCCCGCGCGCGGATCGTCGCGGCGCAGAAGGCGCGCTGGGCGAAATTCAATGCGGCCAAGGGTGGAACTGCGGCAGCGAAGCAGGCAGCGGCCGCGCCAAAGAAAGCGAAAAAGAAGCGCAAGATGTCTCCCGAGGCGCGCGCTCGCATCGTCGCCGCGCAGAAAGCGCGCTGGGCGAAATTCAACGCGGCCAAGGGCGCGGCGAAGTAATTCATCCCAAGTTAGCGAAGCATTCAAAGTGGCGATCAGCTGCGCTGAGCGTGTTTTCGCGGGCCCATGCGGGCGCGGCGTCGAGCGAAGCAATCAGGTCCCGGCGAATGTCTGAAGTGACGTGCTTCCGGCCGAATCCTAACACGGGTATGGCGTCGCTGTCTTGAGCGAGCGCCAATCGCTGGCTAAGTCCGGCACGCCGCGAAGTCCCGATTCTTCGCGATGAATGTGTGCGATGTCCAATGCGCTCGTCAGCCGGCGCCGGTGTCCCTGCTTCGTTGCAAAATCGTTGCTGCTCATCATCCGGAACGATCGCGATACTGGGGTATATCGCTGAGGTCGTCAGCGACAAGGAGAGTCTGCCATCCGCATCCGCATTGCGTTTCGAATTCCATTGACTGCATTCCTTTGCTCATGCCCGACATCGCTTCTCATTCCGTTGCCGATCGCGCCGCCGGCGCCATCGTGGGGGCTTTCATTGGCGACGCCCTCGGTCTCGGCCCTCATTGGTACTACGACCTGGACGAACTGCGGCAGGAGTTCGGGGAGTGGATTGATGGCTACACGTCCCCGAAGCCCGATGCGCGTTATCACCGGGGGATGAAAGCAGGGGAGCTTTCACAGACTGGCATCATCATGCTGCTTCTGCTCCGTTCGCTCGCGGAGCGAGGGACCTATGATGAAGCGGACTTCACACGACGGCTGGACGAAGAACTTCTGCCAAAGCTGACTGGTGAGCCAAACGCCGGGCCGGGCGGGTTTACCAATCATTCATTCCGGCAGGTCTGGCAGGCGCGGGTGCGGGAGAAGAAGCCGTGGGGGCAAACGGGTGGTAATGCCGATACGTCCGAGGCGGCCGAGCGCCTGACATTGATCGGGGCCCGCTTTGCCCTCGATCCCTACGCGGCGGCGAAGCACGCGTTGGATTGCTGCATGTTGAGCCAGACCGATTCGCTCGTCGCTCAACAGAGCGTCGGCTTCGCCTGCGTGATTGCGGCGCTCGTGCGCGGAGAGCCGTTTGACGAAACATTGTCGGACACACTGATGGACCTGGTGCGCGATGGGACGATTCCGTTCACGGCCAAGAGCTCTCTCGCGGCGGCGGGGAGCGGGCGCGCGTCTTTTGGCTTTGCTTCGCCGGATGCCATGCTGTTGCCGTCATGGATGGCTGAGGCGGCGCACGACCCGGACACGCGGATCGAACCGCCATGGAAAGTCTCGCTCGTTTACGGCATGTCGTGCGCGGTCAACTTCGTGCTTCCAGGGGCATACTATTTGGCCGCGGCATTCCCAAATGATTTCGAATCCGCCGTGCTTCACGCCATCAATGGCGGTGGGCAGAACATGTCGCGCGCGTGCCTCGCTGGGACATTGGTTGGCGCACAGGTGGGGCTGAGCGGCATCCCGCGGCGCTTCATCGAAGGGCTCCTCGATGGGAGCACGATCGTGCACCTGGCGTCGGAAGTCGCGGTCGCTGCAGCCAGGTAGAAATCCGAATTCAGCGGCGCACGGAGGCGGCGCATCGGAGTGGAGCTCAGTTCAAGCGGACGGAGGTCCGTTTCGCGGTGGAGATCGGGTCCAGATCGAGGCGCGTTCCTGTCCAGTGTTTTGGCCGTGGTTGGCGGCGCTCCAGCTTTCTGGTCACTTTGCGAAGCGAACGTCCAGGCACGGATGCCATCGCGTTAGAAGGCGGGCAAAGTTGTTTCACAGCTCAGGATCGCACGCAGACCTGTATTTGGATGCCAGGTAGCTCTCGGCATCCGGTGGTGAGTGCTTTTGCCGCGGCATTAGCTCGGAAGGATGGGATGTCGCCTTTGCACCAGAATTTGTCGGAAAGGCTCAAGCGGTTTTCGAGCATTGCTGATTCGCTGGATTCGACTCATTTTTGCCGTCCCATCCCGTTCCGCCTCCCGGTCCCGCTATGAAAACCTTCCCCCTCCTTGCCAGCGCCGTCCTCGGCCTTGCCGCGTCCATTTCCACGGCGGCGGAGCCTGTTCTCCGCACTTTCGTCAAGCATCAGCTCGACAATCATTTTTGGTGTGAGGGCGCCACCTTTGGCGACTTCAATCGCGATGGCAAAATGGACATCGTTTCCGGGCCCTATTGGTATGAAGGACCCGATTTCAAGGTGCGGCACGAGTACTACCCGGCGACGCAAACGTTCAAGCGCACCGGTGACGACGGGAAGGAGGAAACGATCCCCGGATTCGAGGGCGGACTGGGCACGAAGAACACCTACTCCGATAACTTCTTTGCCTTCGTCTACGACTTCAACGGGGACGGCTGGCCGGATATTTTGATCTATGGATTTCCGGGGAAGGACGCGTCGTGGTTTGAGAATCTGCAGGGCAAGGACGGCCCTTGGAAGCGACACATCATCTTCGACCAGGTCGACAACGAGTCTCCGACGTTCGCCGATATCAATGGCGACGGGAAACCCGATATTATCTGCAACTCCGGCGGATACTTTGGCTATGCGTCGCAGGAGTCGAGCGACCCAACCGAGAAATGGAAATTTCATCCGATCTCGCCGAAGGGAAATTGGGGCAAGTTCAACCACGGCCTCGGCTTTGGCGATGTGAACGGAGACGGGAAAATGGATATCATCGAATCGACGGGGTGGTGGGAGCAGCCGGCGTCGCTGGCGGGTGACCCGGTGTGGGTCAAGCACGAGGCGTCGTTTGGACCCGGTGCGCAGTTCTATGCGTATGACGTCAACGGCGATGGTCTCCCCGATGTGGTGGGCAGCCTCGCGGCGCATGGCTACGGGCTGGCCTGGCATGAGCAGGTGCGCGAAGGCGACCAGATCACGTTCCGCCGCCATCTCATCATGGGAGAAAAGGAGGAGGAGAATCGCTATGGCGTCCACTTCTCGCAGTTGCACGCGCTGGAACTGGCCGACATCGACGGCGACGGGCTCAAGGACATCGTGGTCGGCAAACGTTTCTGGGCGCATGGCAATCACGGCGACCCGGAGCCGATGGCGCCCGCGGTGCTTTATTGGTTTCAGCTTGTGCGCAAGGGCACGGAGGTTGATTGGGTGCCGCATCTCATCGACGATGATTCCGGCGTGGGCACGCAAGTGGTGGTGGGCGACGTGAATGGCGACGGTCTGCCTGATGTGATTGTCGGCAACAAGAAAGGAACCTTCGTGCATCTTCAGCAAAAGAAGGCGGTGAGCCTGGAGGAGTGGAACAAGGCGCAGCCAAAGCCGAATCCCGCTTATGTGGAAAAGGTGGCAGTGGTTCCGAATCCCGCGCCTGCTCCCGCCGCCGTGGCGCCGCCATCAACCGCGACGTCCATCCCCGGTGTGCTGCCGGTGGGTAAAGACGGCAAGCCGCTGAATTTTGATTTCGAGGACGGTACGCTGCGTGACTGGACAGCCGCGGGTGAGGCGTTCCAGGGGCAGCCGGTGAAAGGGCCGATCGACCAGAACCGCAAGTTCGGTGCGGGCAAGGTGGCCAATCACCAGGGCGACTACTGGATCGGCGGCTACGAAAAGCTCGCAGATCAGCCGCACGGCACGCTCACGTCGGTGCCGTTCAAGGTCACGCATCCGTGGGCGGCGTTTCGCCTCGGCGGCGGCAGCCTTCCTGGCACGCGCCTGGAACTGGTGCGCACGGATACCAATGCCATCTTCTTCACCGCACGTGGCAAGGGTTCGGAGACGATGTCGCTGGTTTCGGTGGACCTTCAGGCGCTCAAAGGTGTGGAGATTTTCATCCGGCTCGTGGACGAGGAGAGCGGCGGCTGGGGACACGTGAATTTCGACGACTTTCGTTTTTACGATAAGCAGCCCGGCGCGCTTCCCGAGCCCGCCACGGCGGCGGGTGTTGTCGGCAATCCGCTGCCCGTGGACGTGATCAAATACGCTGGCCTGCCGCCGGCGAAAGCCGCCGAGGTGATGACGCTGCCGGGCGGCTTCAAGGCCACGCTATTCGCTGGCGAGCCGGACGTAAAGCAGCCGATTGCGTTCGCCATCGATGACCGCGGCCGCCTGTGGGTTGCCGAGGCGTATTGCTACCCGATCCGCCAGCCGGAAGGACAGGGGAAGGACCGCATCCTCGTTTTTGAGGACACCAACGGTGATGGCAAATTCGACAAGCGCACCGTCTTCATGGAGGGGCTGAATCTCGTGAGCGGTCTCGAAGTCGGCTTTGGTGGTGTGTGGGTTGGCGCGGCGCCGTATCTCATGTATATCCCGATCGCCGATGGCGACACACCGAAGCCCGCTGGGGAGCCGAAGATCTTGCTCGATGGCTTCGGCTACGGGGACACGCACGAGACGCTGAACACCTTCACGTGGGGCCCTGATGGCTGGCTGTATGGCTGCCACGGCGTCTTCACGCAGAGCAACGTGGGCAAGCCGGGTGCGCCGGATGCCGAGCGCACGCGCATCAATGCGGGCGTGTGGCGCTATCATCCCGTGAAGCACCGCTTCGAGCTCTTCTCGGAGGGGACGAGCAACCCGTGGGGACTCGACTTCAACGCCTACGGCCACGCGGTGATTGAAGCCTGCGTGATCCCACACCTCTGGCACATGATCCAGGGTGGCCATTACGTCCGGCAGGCCGGGCAGGATTTCAATCCCTTCGTCTTCACCCAGATCAAGACGATTGCCGACCACCTGCACTACGCGACCAAAACACCGCACGCCGGCAACGGCCGCAGCGATTCCGCGGGCGGCGGACACGCCCACGCGGGCCTCATGGTTTACCAGGGCGCGAGCTGGCCGGCCCAATACAACGGGCAGGCGTTCATGAACAACATCCACGGCGCCCGGATCAACATGGACGTCCTCGATCCCGCGGGCAGCGGCTACGTGGGCAAGCACGGGACGGATTTCATCCTCTTTAACGATGTGTGGTCGCAGATCGTGAACCTCCAGTCCGACCAGGATGGGTCGCTCTACATGAACGACTGGTACGACAAGCAGCAGTGCCACACGCGCAACCCGGACGACCACGACCGGAGCAACGGGCGCATCTTCAAGGTCGTCTATGGCGAGACCAAAACCACGCCGGTGGATCTCGCGAAGAAGTCCGATGACGAACTCGTGATGCTCACGCTGCGACAGAACGACTGGTACCCGCGCCACGCGCGGCGGCTTCTCGAGGAACGCGCGGCGGCGGGGAAGATCAGCGCCAGTGCCCGGCAGAAGCTGCGCGATCTGCTCGGGCTGGATGGCAGCCCATTGATGATGAAGCTCACCGCCGAGTATCGCGGCGTCTCCAGCCCGGAAGCCCAGCTACGCCTGCTTTGGGCTCTGCATGTCATCGGCGGACTGACCGAGGCGGATGTGCTTAAGCTGACGAAGCACGAGAGTCCGCATCTGCGTGCCTGGGCGATCCAACTCGCGCTCGAGGACGGACAAGCTTCCGACGCGCTGGTGAATGCCGTGGCGAAGCTGGCCCGCGAGGACAAGTCGCCCATCGTACGTCTTTACATGGCCAGTGCCGCGCAACGCATCGCACCGGAGAAGCGCTGGGACATCGTGGCTGCGCTGCACACCCATGGCGAGGATTCCGAGGACCATAACCTGCCGTCCATGGCGTGGTATGCGCTGGAGCCGCTGGCCGCGGTCGATCTCAACCGCGCGCTCGGTATCGGGCTGTCTTCCAAGCTGCCGCATATCGCGGAATACATCTCACGCCGCATCGCATCGATCGGCACGCCGGAAGCGCTGGGTGCGCTCTCCGAGGCGCTCGACAAGACCAGCGAGGAATCGCGTGAGGCGGAGATCGTTTCGGGTCTGGAAGCCGCGCTCAAGGGCCAGCGCACTGCGCCTTTGCCGGCCGGATGGGAACGCGTGGAGGAGAAGCTGGGCAAGGCAGCCAATGCCGAGCTGCGCGGACGCGTGCAATCGCTCTCGCTCACGTTTGGCAGCCCGCACGCGCTCGGCGCCGCGCGACAGACGGTGCAGGAGCCAAAAGCTTCGACCGATGTCCGTCAGCGGTCGCTCGACGCGCTTCTCAACGTGAAGGATGCCGAGTTGCCCCCGATCCTGCTGCGCCTCCTCTCCGAACCGGGATTGCGCGCTGGAGCGTTGAAGGGGCTGGCGGCTTACGGCGAGTCGCAGACGCCTTCGGCGATTCTTGGTATCTACGGTTCGCTTTCGCCAGAGGAGAAGCGTGATGCGCTTCTTACGCTGGCATCGCGTGCGGCGTTTGCGCGTCCGTTGCTTGCCGCGGTGACGAACAACCAGGTGCCCGTGCGTGATCTCACCGCGGACATCGCACGGCAATTGCGTGGGCTCAATCAGCCGGAACTCACCGCGGAGCTGGAGAAGGTGTGGGGTGTGTCGCGGGAAACGAGCGCCGACAAGAAGGCGGCGATGGCCAAATACAAGGCACTGGTCGAAAATACCAAGCTGGCCAAGCCCGACCCGTCGCACGGCCGACAGCTCTTCACGCAGACCTGCGGTGTGTGCCACACGCTCTTTGGCGAGGGCGGGAAAATCGGCCCGGATATCACCGGATCCAACCGCGCCGACATCGACTACCTGCTACACAACATTATCGACCCGAACGCCGAGATCCCGAATGCCTATCGCACTGCAATGGTGGAGTTGAAGGACGGCCGTGTCCTCGCCGGCATCGCCAACCAGCAGGACCCCAAGGTGGTGACTATCACGACGCCCAACGAGACGCTGACCCTCCCGCGGACGGAGATCAAATCCCTGAACCTGCTTGAGACTTCCATGATGCCCGAGGGGCTGTTGAACGTCTGGAGCGACGCCGAGGTGCGCGACATCATCGCGTATTTGCGCGGGTCGGCCCAAGTGCCACTGCCGGCGAAGCCGTAGAGTCAGTGCTTCGGGATGTGATTGAGCGTGTAGTAGGCGAGGGAATGGGCCGGCGGTTTCGAGTCGCTCGATAGTAGGCCTTCGATGCTGAGTTCGTGGATAAACGTCTCGCGCAGGTTCTCCACCTGCAAGTCCACGGCAAGGCCATCGGCGGACACGTCCTTCACTTTCACTGCCAGTTCCTTGGCATCAATCTCCGGTCCGCCATATTCGGCGTGATACTCGTAGGTGTAGCTCTTCATCCGGAAAGAGGCGCCTCCGTCTGTGCCGCTGATGACCGACTCGCGGCGAACGGGCTTTGTGAAGGTGCAGTGGAAGCCATCGGGCCGGGCCTCCACGGTCTTGAGATCGAACGGCGTGTGGCCTGACCAGAGGATGCGCTGAAGGCCATACGAACGCGTGCCGAGGGAGTTCCAGCCGCGATTGGTCTCGCCGACAAACATCGATCCGTCCTCCCCGAATTCCATGCGCAGCGGAGCACATTGAAATCCTTCGAGGAATGGAAAGCACGCCCCCTGGTATTCGCCGTCCACCTTCTCCAGGAAGACGCGATTGACCTGTGACATCGTGAATTCGCCGACGAAAAATTGCCCGGTATACGGACCGAACTTCCCGCCGGTGTCGTCGAGAACGAGGTCGGTGCAACTCATGCCCATCTTGCGATAGGGCAGCCAGACGGCGGCGGGCTTGTAAATGGGCATGCGGCGCATGGCCTCGGCGATGGGCACACGCTCCGGGACGTCGGCAGGCTTGGCAAACGGCGCGCCGGGTAGATTGGCAAACGCAAAGGATTCGGCGTGCCCGTGAAACGCGCCTTGCCGGATGTGATGGATTCCGCCGCCACAATTCCAGTTGCCCTGCTGCTCCGTGTAGAAGACGTCGCCCGCGGGATTGATGCCGATGCCGCACGGCGAGCGCATGCCGCCCGAGACCGGTTGCCAGTTGCCGGACGGCGCCACGCGGAGGCTGTAGCCCCGCCAGTTCCGCTCGGGGAACGCGCCTTTGCCCATTGAGCAGTTGAGCGTGATCCACATATTCCCCGACGGATCGAACTTCGGTCCGTAGGCGTACTCGTGGTAATTGCCGGACACGCCCCAGCCTTTCGCCGCGCAGATGAACTCGTCGGCAACGCCGTCGCCGTCGGTGTCGCGCAGGCGGGTGACCTCGCTACGCTGCGTGGTGTACAAGGCGCCGTCATGCAGCGTAAGGCCGAGGGGTTCATGCAGGCCGGTTGCGAAGCAATGCCAGCGGACGCCCTGGCCGTCCGGCGTGTAGGGATTCTCCGCAATCCAGACTTCGCCGCGCCGCACTGCCACGGCCAGCTTGCCCCCGGGAAGCCGGGCGAGTCCACTCACCTCCAGCGGGACATCGTGTGGCGGGTCGAGGGTGATGATCTTGTAAGCCTCGATGCGGTTGTCTGCGCGGACGGCGTTGAGCATCAGGGCAAGCGAGGCAATGGCAGGAAGCACATGGAGGGCGGCGCTCGGCCGGCGGCCATTTCGAGCAGGGAAGGTGCAAGTTACCATGAGATCTCCTCCACGATTTCGGCGGCGCCGTCCTTGAATTGCAGTGCGAGCGAAGGCTGCGGTTGGTCGCCCACGCGCACGTTTATTCCCGCCGGCGGCTCGGCGCTGAATTGCACCTTTTCATTGGTCTGGCCGCTCACGCGCAAGCTGCGGCGGAATCCGTTTCCCGTATTGGGTGTGATGCGGTCCTCCACGTGCAGGGCTCCAAGATCATAACGGAACGTCGGCGTGCCATCGGGGCTCACCCGATACCCGCGGAACGTCAGCCGGGCATCCGCCTGTCCCTCGATGGATAGTGTACCAATCTTGTCGAGGGGCGAGACGGCGTCGCCGAGGGGCTTTTCGATTTTCGCGACGCGCTGGTTCCACGTTCCGTCGGCGTCGAGGAAACGTCCGCGCCAGCCGAGGCTCCACCGGACGAGCCGGGCATCGAACGCCACGTTCACGCCTTGCGGGAATCCCACGGCAATTGCATGCGTGCCCACGCCTTCGATGAATGTGCGGAAGACGATCGGCCGGTCCTTGGGCTTGAGCTCGAAGGCCGCGTGGTCGATGAACCCTTCGGGCGGCAGGCTCTGATCCACCTCGGTGAGATACACGCGAATGCTGTCGATCTGGCGCTCGGCGTTGCCGGAGATCTTGGGGTTCATCGGCTTGCCCTTCGGCCAGAAGGCCGGCATGCGCGTGCCCGTGGGATAGGCTGCGGGATTGAGCAGGAAGTCGCGCATCCACTCGGGGCGAAGACGCTTGGGCATTTCCGCGAGGTCATAGGCGCCAATCCCCAGCGACGTGTGCCCGTGCAAATCGTGGCAGGAAATGCAGGCGTATCCCGAGGTGCCCACGAGCTCCCGACCTGCTTCGTTGCGTCCGACCTTGACCGGATCGGTCTTTGCGATCGTGGGCGCCTCGTTGGGGTCGGCGTCGGCCTCGGTGAAGAGGGAGCCGAGGTGTTCCGCGAGTTCGGGACCGAAATCCGGCATGCGAACACGCATGTAGGTGCGCACGCGGTTCTGGCCATGCAGGATGCTCTCAAACGCCGACGGGAGAATCTTGCGCCCGACACCGTCGAGCGGGGGTGGCAGCCGGCCGAGGTCGCCGAGATCATCGCGGGTGGAAGTGAAGAACTGCGCGATTTCGGCCGTGGGGCCGCCTAGCCCGTCGCGGATGTGGCAGGCGAAGCAATTGCGCTGAAGCATGAAGCGGCGGGCAAGATCGGCAGCCTTCGGTTCGGCCTGGCGTGCCGGGAGCGCGGCGCGGATGGCGGAGCGCTGGTCGGGCGATAGCGCATAGCGCGGGACGCCGGCCGGAGGTGTCTCGGCGAGGCAGCCTGCATCGGGTTTCAGTTCGTGCACCGGTTTTGCCGCGGCAACGGCGCCTCCATGACAGGCGATGCAGCCGAGGGATTGGAAGGCGAGAGCCCCACGCTCGGCCTTCGCGGCGTCGAGAGTGAAAGGTGTCCCGGATTTTGATGCCGGGGCTTCCGGCGAGAGATACACTACGAGGTCCGCTGTTTCCTGGGCGCTGAGGTGCAAGTCGGGCATGCGTGCGGCGGGCCGGACTTCCAGCGGGTGCAGGAGGAACTGTGCGAGCTGGCCGGAGGCGTATTTATCGGTCAGACGTACCAAGGGCACCGTACTGTGGCAGGCCACGCAACCGATGCTTTGAAAGAGGTCATGGCCACGAAACCAATCTCCGGCGGGCGTTGCCGGAGCGGATCCGGGCACCGGTTGCGGTGATCGGAGTTGCATCAGGAAGTGCGTGAGATTCTCCGCAAGTTCCGCGCGCTGGGATTCGGGCTGTCCAGCGATGAGGTCAGGCATGGTGGTGCCGGGCTTTGTCGTGGCCGGGTGACTCAGGAATTCGCGGATATATTCCGGACGCAACCGGTCACCAACGGTGCCGAGATTCGGACCAGCCTTCCACACCAGCGCGGGCGGGAGCTTCGAGTCTTCGCGGTGACACGCGAGACAGGAGAGCTCCGAGAGGAGGATGTCGCCGGCCTCGGCGGAACCGGTAGGTAGTCGGGCGCTGCCGGCGACGTAGGGTGCGGTGTCGGCGGCGATCACTTGAGCCACGACCAATGCGATTGCGAAGGTGCTCGTCAGCATGAGCCGCTGGTAACGGAACCAATATGAGGCGGTGATTCGGGTCTTTGCGCTCCCCCACACACAGTCATCCTGAGCGGAGCGCAGGCGGCGAAATGGGCGGAGCGCAGTCGAAGGATCCCGTCGCTTCACTTGCCGCCAACTCGTTGGTAAAGTCATGGGGTTCTTCGACTGCGTTCCAGCCTCCGCCTGACCACCTGGAACTCCGCTGCCAATGAACTCCAGAGTAACTAGGCGGTTTTGGGCTGGAGAGTGAAGCCGAGTCTGGCGGCGGTTTTGCGCAGGTTGCGCTCCATTTGAGCGCGGTAGTTGTCTTCGTATTTGGCGAGGCCTTCCTCGACGTATTGGAGTCCGCGAGTCATGACGCGATAGTAGAGGACCGCCAGCTTGCGTGCAGTAGCGACCATGGCGATGGCCGCGCCGCGGCGTGCTTTGATGCGGCGGTAAAAGCCGCCCAGAGCCAGATGTTTGCTTTTCGCGATGCTCATGGCTGCTTCGCGGAAGATTTGCCCGATCTTGGTCTTGGCGCGGGCAGCGCGCCGTCTTCGTTTGCCGCTTTGGTGGCGCCGAGGCGCCACTGCGGCCCACGCGGTGAACTGCTTCTCGTTGCGGAAGCTGCTCAGATCGATGCCAGCTTCGCCGGTCAGTTTGAGCCAACTCAAAGGGCTGATGCTCGGTACCAACGTCGCGTCGCGTCCCCCGGTCAGCGTCAAGAGCAAGCCATGCAGGTTATCGATCTGCGGTGCGTTGTGCCGCACCACTTTGACCTTTTGCTCCGGCGGCGGTTTTTGCATGGGCCGGTCGGTATTGAGTTCCCGCAACAACTCGCCGATCTTTGCATCGCAGTCCGCGATTTGCCGGTGGTAGAAGCGGTAGGCATCCAAGGCCTGACGCAAGGCGAAGAGGTGATGCTCCTGCCAATCGCCTTCCAGGCTGGCCAACACTTCCGCCTTCTTTTTCTTTAGGATCTGCGCCTCGCACAGCGCCGCCAACACGGCCGCATCCCGCTGGCCGTCCAGGATGGCATCGAGCACCCGCAGACCGCTCACTCCGTGGATCTGGCTCAAGACCCGATGCAGTCCCACGTTCATCAAATCCAGGGCGCGCTGCATGTGCGCCACGTGCGCTGCCGCCATCGAGAGATGATCCTCACGCAACCGATAATAGCTGCGCAGCTTGCGGATGGGCTCCGGTGGAATGAAGCACGGCCGCAGCAAGCCGTGGCTGTGCAGCATGGCGTGCCACTGGCAATCGCTCGCGTCGGTCTTGCGTCCCGGCAGGTTGCGGGCGTGCGCTCCGTGAAAGAGCGTCACCTTGAAGCCCGCCGCCTGCAGCGTGTCATGCACCGGGATCCAATAGACTCCAGTGGCTTCCATGGCCACCGCCTCGACGCGCTGCTCACGCAGCCACTGGCCAAGGCTGCGCAAGTCCGCAGTGAAAGTGCCGAAGGTTTTGACCGGCACATCCGCCGTGGCGGCGAAGATCTTCGCCGCTCCAAGGTCGAGAGCCGCAAAACCCGGTAGTATACGATCAATCATGGTTGCATAGGTGGTTGGTTTGAGGTTCAAGGAAACCAACCCGGCGTGCCTGGTGGAGCGAGGGAAGCATAGCTGCCAAGCAATGCTGCCAAACGGGAACAATCCCGGACCTCCCAAAGCTCGAAAGCCAGGAACGCCGGGCGTCTCCTCACCAAGAAACGCTGTCCACCAGAACAACCCTCAGAAACGGGCAGACCTCCATTCCTTCCGGAACTTCAGTCGCTCCAAGCGAAGTTCTGTTACACTGCGCGCCGGGTGGCGCCAGTGATTCTGTTCATCCCCGCACCAATAATCACGCCCTCGTTTTTGGGGCCCTCAGAATGACACCGGGAATAGGGCGCAGACCATTCGTCTCGCTCGCTTCTGTCCTGGGGAGAGGGTTCATTTTGCGGCGGCCTGACGCTTTTCGCGCTCAGCTTTCAGCATCTGGATCCATGGGCCGAGATACACACCGTTGTCATGGAATGTGCGGCCACTCACGAGATTGCCGTCGACCACACCGGGCTCGTTTACATAGATCCCGCCGCAGACTTCGAGGTCGAACTTGCACTTGGCCACGGTGGCCATGCGGCGGCCTTTCACGCAGCCGGCCCGCGCGGGAATCTCCACGCCGTGGCACACGCTGGCCACGGGCAGGTTGTGCTCGAAGAAATAACGGGTCGCGCGCAGCAGGTCTTCATCGTCGCGGATGTATTCCGGTGCGCGGCCACCGCTGAAAAAGATGCCGATATATTCCTCGGGCTTGATGTCGGCGAAGGCGATGTCGGCCTGGATCGAATATCCCTCCCATTCCTTGGTGATCGTCCAGCCGGGTTTGATCTCGTGCAGCACCATCTGGTAACGGCGCTTCTCCGGCGCGGCGACGACGGGGATGAAATTGTCCTCCTGCAGGCGATAGAAGGGATAGAGCGTATCGACCGTTTCGGTGGCGTCGCCGACGATGATGAGGACCTTGTTCATGCGGGTGATATGGGATGAGCAGGAAAGATCGTTAGAGAAGCAATGGGCGTTCGTCGAGCTACGCTTCCGTCAGCGCCTGGAGGCGGAAACCATGCGGCTTCGGCGGGGAAGAACTGGGAGTAGCGGATGCGCGTGTAATCGTAGTGGGCGAGGGTATCCAGGATGGCACCGCGATGGGGTTCAACCAGCGCACGATCGGGGCAGAGCGTCACGACCCACGCAGCGAAGATCGGCTCGCGCATGTAGACGAACTCCTCGTAACGCCGAGGGGAGAGCCGACCGAGTTCCTTCGACTCGCGCTCGGCTACGGCCAGAGCTTCGGCCTCGCTGGATTGCGGCTGCCACCATTCGTTGAGTTTTCGCCAGTCGTGGAGAAAGGCGGCGCTGGACTCGTTGTCGAATTTGGTCGCGAGGGGCACGCCGTCCGCGGCCACCTTGAGGCTCGCCGCCAGGCCATCGGCGTAGGATTGCTTCCACGCGGGATCGGTTTCCATCTCCCAGAGTCCGCGCAAGGTGATGACGCTCGACGCGCCCGTCCACGACTCGCGCCACTGCGGATTGTGAAAAACCATGCCGCTTGCGCAGATCTGCACGCGGGTTCGTCCCGACGGACCGCCAACTTCGCGGGCTGCTTCCCGGTAGCGTTCGGCCCAATGCTCGTCGCCCGTGAGCGCATGCGCCGCCTTGAGAAGGAATAGCAGGCGGGGCGCGCATTGCCAGGAATGTGCCGCAAACGAGCCCCGAAATGGCGACGGTGCGCCTTCGTTGCACGGCAGCTTCCATCCGTTGGCTTCGATCACCGTGGCGACTTCCGAAAATTGGGCAATGATCTGTGCCCGCTCCGGGAGATCGGCCAGGCCTTCATGCACGTAGCGCCACAAGCCGTAGAGCCAGGGGCCGGTCTGGTCGTCGGAACCCATCGGATACGGCGTGCGGCCATCGGTGGCCACGCCCCGTGCGATGAAACCCGGCGGCCCGAGCGAGGAGAGCAGCAGAAGTCCCTGCGCGAGACGTCGCGCCTTCTGCTTATCCTGGTCCGCACGCGTCCACTTCCAGCGCTGGATGACGCCGTCGAGATACATCCCATTGAACATCGAGCCATTCTCGATCGGGCTCCACCAGCCGAGCGCGTTCGGTTTCCCGGCGCGGCATTCCTCCGGCGTCGGGCGCGGGAACCCGCCGTCTTTATCGGCGTAATCCACCAGGATGCCGTAGGGATCGATGAATCTCCGCCACAATTCGGTGTGGGCCTGCTCGACCTTGGCTGCCGCGTCGCCGGCGCGACTCCGCGTGAGTCCCAGCGACAGGCCGGCCCCGATTGCGACGGCTGATTTGAGAGCGTGGCGCCGGGTAATGGGGGGAGAATGCACGAAGTGGGGGAGGCGTGGGGCGGACTGCATCGCCGACATACAAGCGCGGCGATCACGGACAGGGAAAGCTCTTTGCGCGTTGGCGCGGAGCGTGGGCCGTGATTCCCTCGGCGCATGCCCGACAAGCGCCTGCACCGCGGACCGAATCCCAAGGATGCCGAATCCTTCGCGCCCGAAATGCTGTCCCGGTTACGCGAAGCCTGTGCCGATCTTTGCTGGCTGCTCACGCGCGGGTATTCCGACAAATCGGCGGGTGTTCTTGTGGGCGACAGGTTCGCGCTTACGGAACGCCAGCGCATTGCCGTACGACGATGTGCTTGCTCAGACCAGAACCTGGAGACGCGCTGTCGCGGACAGGTACCCCTCGACGCGCTCGCCGGAGGGCGGTTGGAGATCGATGGCCACAACGCGCTGACCACCGTGGAAGCCGCGCTGGCTGGCGGCGTGGTGCTGGTCGGGCGCGACGGCAGCTACCGCGACATGGCCAGCATGCATGGTAACTTCAAACGCGTTGCCGAGACTCCCAAGGCGATCAGGCTCATCGGGCAGACCCTCGCACGGCTCGGTGCCAAAGCGTTATGGTATCTCGATGCGCCGGTTTCCAACAGCGCGCGGCTCAAGCAACTCATCCTCGAGATCGCCGCGAAGGAGAAATGGGATTGGCAGGTGGAGTTGGTACCCGACCCGGACCGGGTGCTGGCGGTTTCTAGGGAGATTGTCGCCACGGCTGACAGTGCGATTCTCGATAGCGGGCCGAGGTGGGTGAGCCTCGCGCGCGAGGTGGTGCGGGAGTTTGCGCCTGAGGCTTGGGTGGTGGGGTTTGCTGATGCGCAGTAACGATTCCCTGGCTCTACACGGCGGTGGCTGGCTTTGTGCGGAAGCTCCGTCCGAAGTGAACGAAGATGCCGAGGATGAGGGCGGTGCCGAGGAGGATGAGGATGCGCTTGAACCAGCCGGCCGAGTGTTCGGCGGTGGCTTCGAGGCCGATCTGTAGGTCGGCCCAGTTGTCCACGGCCACGCTGCGGCTGAAGGTGAGTTCACGGCCCTGCTCGGGGATGGTGGCCTGGATGGTGGCCGGATTACTCACGGCGGCGTCCTGCTGCTGGATGAGACGCTCGGCTAGGCGCATGAAGGCGGCGTTGTCGTCGGCGGTGTTGCGGCCCATCTGGTCCTTCGCGTCCTGCTGGGTATAGTTGGCGTCCTTACTGCCAGCGGTGCCGCCGGTGCCGCGCAGCTTGCCGGCCAGGGGATCGGGCGCACCGGTGAGGGTGTTGTTGCGCACGTTCAGGCCCACCAGCGCCTGCTGGAGCTTGAGGTTGTGGAGTTGCACGCGGGCATCTTCGTTGAAGGCGTTGTCATGCTGGCTGAGACCAAATGCGGATTCGAACGCTCGCCGGGCCTGTTGCGGGTCGCCTTGGGCGAGAGCGTTGTTGCCGAGGGCGAGCATTTCCTCGGCGGCCTTGGTCTTTTCCCGCTGGTGGGTGGCCTCGCCCTGCAGGTAGCCCTGAACATCGACCGCACTGGCAGCGGAAACGACTTGTTCTCCCTGCAACTGCAGCGAACCCGTCCACCGTTTCACGTGCCATTTCTCGTTGAGGAAGACTTTCCACGTGATGTTCTCGAGCGGCAGGTCGAACTTGGGCGCCTGGAGCTTGAGATCGAGCGAGCCTGTGCCGGCCTCGCCAATCTGGCTGCTGTAGAAGAGGCTCACGGGGATCGCCACGTCGTTGCGCGTCTGCTGCTCGAGCGGGATCAGGATCTGGTCGCCCTCGCGCCACGGCCACACGCCGTTTTGATTCACAAAGGCGAACCAGAATTGCCCGCCCTTGGGCAGCGTGAGATGGAGGAGCCGCTTGTCGCCGGGGATCATGTCGAGCCGCACCTGCGTGAGCATCGTCCCATTGTCGGAGATGACCGACGTGAAAGTGATACTATTCACACGGGCGGGCAGGAGTTTGGCGGCCTCGTGCCGCTCGAGCTTCATCGGCAGCGTGAAGCCGGGCTCCACGAGCCGGTAGGCGAAGCTGGCTGAGGACGCGGTGAGGTCCTTCTGCAACACGCGTGGGATGCTTTGCCATTCCGTGGGTTGCAAGGCGGCGGGCGGCGCATCGATGCGCACCTGGAGGCGGCCGCCGGTTTGCACGGTGACGAACCCGCGCTGGAGATTCACGTCGCCGGCCTGCACGCCGCGCAGGCTGATCTCCGTGGCATTGGCGGGTACCGGCACCTGGTAGGCGGCCTGGAGCAGATACTGGCCGATCATGCGGCGGCGCAGCTTCACCTCCCACGTCTGCATGCCGTCCTTCTCGGAATTCGGCACTGGCAGGAAGTCCGCCACCTGGTCGCCGGAGAAGCGGACATTGTCGGCGCCGATGGGTAGCGCGACATGGAACGCCTTAAGACCCGTGTTCTCGATCTGGTATTGGAGATTGGCCACGATCTTGACCTGGGCGTCGCCGATGGTCGCGTGCTGGAGACTGTTCACCTGCACCCATGCGTCCACCTGTTCGATGTCGATGGCGAGGCTCCACGGTGTCTGCAACACGCGGAAGGCGAGAACGCCCTTTTGCTTGATGCCGGATTTTTGCGGATCGAGCTGGGTGAGGCCGTCGCGCGTGGTGACCTGGAGCCGCATACCTTGCTCAGGGACGACGAGGAACGTGCCGCGCTGCTTGCTGGCTTCCTGAAAGAGCACCTGCGGCGTCGTCCATGCCTTGGCCGCCTTGAGGCCCGTGCCGGCGAGCGTGATGTTGAACTGCTGCTGGCCCTGCGTGCGCCCGCGCAGGTGCATGGTGATGAGCCGGCCCGCCTCGGTCTTCGATTCCGTCCAGTGGCTGAGCGCCTGGCCTTCGATGGACTCGATATCCATGCCCGTCGGGAGCACGAAGCTGAGCTTGAAGATACCAGCACGTGTGATGTCCACGGTGGCATTCACCGCGAGTAACGTGCGGTCTTCCCCGAGGGAGAGCGTGTCCTGCGATTCCACGCGGACGTCGGGCTCCACGGCGGAGGCGGCGAGTTCGGCGGTCGATTTCACTTCGGAGTACCGGAAGGCGCGGTGCACGGTAATGCCTGGGATTTGTCCGCCGAGCATTGGCGCGATGTTGCCGGGGAAATCCTCAAGATTGATCGGCGAGAGGCCCGGGGCATTCACGTTATCGAGCTGCACCTCACTACCCGTGGCGACGCCGAGCACTCCGATCTGGCCCGCGGCGCCTTCCACCGAGATGAGGCCGACGGATTGCTTGACGGGCAGTGGGCCAGTGGCGACCTGCGAACGAATGTAGAGGGTGAAGGGGCGCGATTGCGCGGGGGAGAGGTTCACGCGCAGCTTGCCGGTATCGGGATCGAAACGCCACTGCTGCACCACGGAGCGCGCGGGCTTGCCCTTGCCTTCCGCCGGCATGAGCATGACGGGATCGACCACGTCCGTGATCGTCGCACCCTTGGGCACGTCGAAGATCAGCTCGGACAGTTCGCCCTGCGCCGGGCGGAGGAATGCCTGGTGCAGGCCCTCGATGACGCCCGCCGTGGGCGTGTAGAGCTGGGTGAGTTCCGCGTAGAAGACGGCCTTTTCCCGCGTGACATCGCGGCTGCGCGGCTTCCAGGCGATTGAAACCTGGTTGTCAGGCGAGAGCACCAGCTTCGCCACGGTGTCCTTGCCCGCGGTCTTGCGGTCGATCGAGACCGCCTGCGAGGCGGTGACATCCACGTCGAGATTCACCAGGGTGAGCGTGACTTCGTTGACGAGGCCGAACTGCGTGGGTAGCACGAGCGTGCTATCGGCGGTGTTTTTCGAGACGGGCACCTGGTATTGCAGCTCGATGTCGTAGGCGCCGGTTTCGAGGGCGAGCAATACCTGGGCACGCAGGCCGCTGCGGCGCGTGGAAACGAGCTTCAGCGCGGCATTGGGGTAGGTGGCCTGCGTCAGCACTGCGGGCTCGTAGAGCAGAGGGAGTTGCTGGCCCTTGGTGGCCTGCCAATGGATCTTTGCCGTGGCCAGGGCATACTTGTCTTCCACGCGGACCTGCTGGGTTACGGTCTCGGCCACCGGGGCTGCTTTGGGCAGGGTGGATGCCTCGGGTCCCTGGGCTCGGGCGGTGCCGGGTCCAAACGGAGTCACCGGGCCGAGGAGGCTGAACAAGATCAGCGCCGTGGTGGCCGCAGCCGCCGCCGCGGGCGGAGCCGGTGTGCGGCGCGGCAGTTGCGAGAAGCGGCGCAGGGCGGGCACGATCACCACCCACAGCACGAAGAGCGCGCCGAGGTAGAGGAAGCCGACCGCGCCATTCGGGCAGCGCAGCGTGGCCCACGCGGCCAGTGTCCAGCCGAGCACCGTGCCGCCCGGGCGCGAAGTGAGCCACGAGTAGCCCCAAGCCACGACGGCGAAGAGCACCGGCCACGCGTAGCCGATCCCGCGCCAGATGCTGCTCTTGTCCTCTACGTTGCTGACCTCGACCGTGAGCGCCTGCCCGGCCTGCTGCACCGGAGCGAGGAATTCCAAGCCAGCGGGAGCAGACGCGCCGTATTCGGCCACGCGATCGGCCAGGACAGCGAAAGCAAAGCCGGCGACGACCATGGTGATGGTGCCGAGGACGAGGCCCACCCAGAACCTGGCGCTGCCCTTCGTGACGCCCGGCACAGTCGCACCCCGCCACACAAATACGCTGAACGCGATCATGAGCATCATCACGACGAAGGCGACGACCGCCTCGCTGTCGCTGCTCCTGGTGCCGAAGGCGGTGAACAGGCGCCCGAGTTGGGCAAAGCCGGAAACGTCCACCACCCCCGCCACCGGCGTGAGAGTGCCCTCGCGATAGATGAGACGCTGCGCGGTATCCGGCTCCAGTTTCCATTCGGCGAGGAGCACGGGCGCCCCGACCACCGGCGTCGCGACCTTCACCCGGTGCGAATTGCCCGTCCGCTCGGCGAGCTGGAGGTGGATGGCGAGCACGGCATTGCAGTCGGCCTGTTGCGGCAGCGGAATGAGATTGGCGCTGCCATCCTTCACCGGCACGACCGGAGCATTGTTGACCGTGGCCGACCACAGTTCGGTGCCCTCGGGGAGCGTAACGCGGAAGTGGGCATTGCCGCGGCTCTTCACGAAGTATTGCGCGTCGGTGAGCACCTGGCCTTCCTTCGAGATCCGTGTTGAGAGCGTAGCGCGATCGGCCACCTGGCTAAGCGAATCTCCCTGCGCGAGCGGGCTAAGCGCGAGCTTCAGGTTGAATGGACGGGCGGTGTAGTGATACGCGGCGAGAACCGGCGCATCGAAGAAGAGCCGGTACTCGGCCGGAACCTCGCCGGTTTCGAGCGGGAGCAGGCCGGCGGAGACATCCACGGGTTTCACCTGGAACTGATACGCGCTGATGATGAGCGTGTGGCCCTGCTCGGTCTGTGCATCCAGCGGCCGTGCGCCAGTGAAGGTGAGCGTCTCACCCTGCGCCTTGAATGGGCGCTCGTAGGTGCCGAGCAAGGAGTAGGCGCCGGAGACTGGTGTGTGCAATTGCACGACGTATCCGCCGTCGACTTTCTGCCAGCTCCGGATGTCCTTTCCGGTGAACTCGACATTGAAATATTCGTCCGACAACTCCACGCGGAAGACCGCGATGGGCGCGCCGGACACGACGTAGTTGATGAGGCTGCTGCCATAGGCCACGCCTTCGCCGATCGAGAAGAGATGGAACGCGTCGGCCTGGATGGACTGCGGCAGCCGCTCCACGCGCAGCGATGCCTGCCACGCCGCTTCGCTGATCCGGAACGCCGACTGGATGCCGGGCACCTTGCGCGGGAAAAACGCGGTGGCGATTTCGGTAAGGCCCTGCGTCTTCTCGGCGGTGAGCCGGAACCCGGCGTCGGCGGAAACGGCCACATGGCCGCGCACTGACTTCGCCTTGGAAACATCCACGCGGGGCAACGCCCACGCGGCGGCACCGAGCGGTTGGTTGCGCTCGAGCCGGAGCACGATCACCTGGCGGCCCGAAATGGGCTGCGCGTAGACGAGACGCAATTCCATCTGCTCATCGGCCCCGGCGGGCGCGCCCTCGATGTTGCGCACGAAATAATCGCTGAGACCGGCCGCATTCAGGCGCGCGATGGCGTAGCCGCGTGGGATGGTAAGCAGGAGCTCACGCAGGGGTGCCTCGCGGATATCGAACTCGATCTCGGTGTCGATCGCCTGCTCGGTTTCGCCAAGGTTGTAGGCGAGCAGTTGCGAAACGGTGAGTTCGGGGAGGATTTGATCGGCCTGGATACGCAGCGCGAAATCGGCGCCGGAGAAACGGTAGGCAAAGCGCTGGGCGCCGTCGGCGTGCAAGAGTGCACGGGTGGCGTCGGATTCGGGGAATTGCTCCGGCGAGATTTGCGAGAGGCCCTTGGCCTGCGCCACCTCGAGCCGGACCGCTCCCTGGTTGACGATCCGCACATACCCGGCAAAGCGGGTCGCACCCTCGGGACGCAATTGCAGCGCGTCGATGGTCTGCGGAAAGGCGCCGATGGGCGTCTGCGTATGAACCTGAATCGAGAATTGATTCTTCTGCGCCTGGTTGAATTGCACGACGAGCTTGCGTTCCGCCGGATCACTACCCGGTTCGACTTTCCACGCGAGCACCTGCTCGCCGGCCACGCGCGTGACTTCACCCGCGCCGTGCAGGAGCAGCGTGACGTGGTCGAGTTCGCCCTGCATTACCTTGCAATCGATCAATGAGACCTGCCGCATGAGGCCCGGTGCCACACTGATCTGCGAAAGCATTTCCGCGGAGTAGAAGAGCTTGCCCTCGGCCTCAGGTACGGCGGTTTTCCAGGCGAATTGCACGGAACCGTCGGGCGGAAGGAAGCTGGTGAAGGTCTCGCCCGCGCGCTCGGGCCGGGAGGAACCCGTGAATTGGAACTTGGTGTCGGCAGGGAGTCCCTGGAGGACGATGGGCTGCAGGGCGCTAGGGGCCACCTTGAAGTCGACGGTGTTCCAGGCATCGGAGTGTTTTACCGTGGCGTTGAACTTTAGCGTGAGCGGGAAATCGCCGGCCTTGTCGAAGACGATCTGGAAGCGATTCTTGTCAGCAGTGAGATGCCAGTCGGGATGCTGCGGAAGCTCGGTGAGCGCCACGCCCCCGGAGAGAATGGTGAGCGTGCCGCCGCGGGGATTGAGGACGCGCGCGGTGGCCGTAAAGAGGAACGCGGCGTTCTGCTCATTGAGCGTGCCGGCGAGTTTGAAATCGCGGAGGACCACCTGGCGCGTCTCGGGATCGGCCGCGGCGATACGGAGCGGGAGCATGTATTCCTCCCCGTGAAATTGAAACGCCAGCGGCTCAGGTTCGTCGGGCTTGGCGTCAGTGCGCATGGGTTCGGGGAGATACTTTGGTTCGACCGGGGCGAGGCCCACCGGTCCGTCGGCAGTGACGTCGAGATCGGTGCTGAAATCCACGCGCACGAAGCCGCTCAGGAGGCTGGGCTGCGGCGGGGCGAGCGTGAGGATGCCGAGGGGCATCTTCGCGCCTTTCAATTCGCGCTCTGTAGCGACCGTCACATTCAAGCGCTTGAGGGGTTCGTCGGTCTTCATCGGGCGCAGGAGCAGCACGCGCCCACCGCCGGGTTCGCGCCGGATGCTCCAGTCCTGGAGCTTGTCGCCATTCACATCCTTGATCTCACCTTCGCCGGAGATGTTGAGCGGGATTTCCTTTGGATCGCCCTGGAGGATGTCGATGGCGAGCGTGAGGGTGTTGGAGACTTTGTCGCGGGAGACTTTGACGGACTGCTGAACCGAGGTGGTGAAGAGGAGTTTGTCCTTCGCACCCGGGGAGCCACCGAGCTGACCCTCAACCGTGATGCGAACCTTGCCATCGTCGACGCTGCCGGAGATGGCGGGGTCTTTGAGTTCCTGGGAATCGGGTGGGGCGGCTTGGGTGGCGATCCCGAAGAGGGAGAGGAAGATGAAGAGGAGGAGGGAGAGTGCCCGGCGCGATGACGAGTGGGCGAGGGGGAGGGTAGGCGAGGGGGAGAAGGTGCGCATATTCATTGGGTGTGAAAGTGGTGGCTGCATTGAACCCGGAGGGTTCCCAGCCATTAGCCGGAGGTTGAGCGAGGAACGAGCGACACCGCCGGGATGAATCAAAACGCGATTCACCCCGATGGGGTGGCAGCCCCGAGATCTGTGCCTTGGCGACGCCACCAATGTGTGCAAAAGGGCTGCGACACCCTTCGGGGTCTGACTTGGTTGGGGCGTGACCGGAGGTGTCGCTCGTGCCTCGCTCAACCTCCGGCTAATGGCTTCGAACCCTTCGGGTTCAGATAGGCGCGCGGATGTGCCGTTGAACTCACGCGTTGCCCTGCCCCTTACCCCACGCGGATGTGAACAATGCTTGAGACGCCGTTTCGGATTCATTCAGCCTTCCATATTGGCAATGTCTTTCACCGTCCCGACACGCTGTTGGCGGTGCGGATCATCCATTCGAGCTTCTTCGGTCTTGGGTCGGCGCCGAAGTTGGCGGGGACGCCGTTGAGGAGGCCGAGGAGGCGATTGGGGGTGACCTCCGTGGCATACGGGCTGGCGACCAGCCACTCGGCGAAGGCGCTGGCGGTGCCGGCGAGGCGCAGGGCAGGGCTCGCTTGCTCGAGCGGGACAGCCACGGCGCCGTTGAAGGGCACGGGCCACTCGTGTTCGCGATAGTCATTGGTGCCCGGCACCTTGAACCGCACGCGCACCGTTGCCAGGTCCCCTTCGCCCGCGGGGTTCACTTCCACGACGTAGAGCGCGTTGCCAGATTCCGCGGCGCCGATCTCGGCCGCGTCGACCGTGTTGTCGCGGAACTGCTCCTTCTTGAGCTGATGCTTCGCGTAGCCGATCTGCCGGTAGGCGGTGACGCGGCGTGGGTTGAACTCCACCTGCACCTTCACATCCGACGCGGCGACATGCAGGGCGCCGGCGAGTTGCCCGGCGAACTCGGTGGCGGCTTCCTCGGGCGAATTGAGGAATCCATAGCGGCCATCGCCGTTGCGTGAGAGCGCTTCCAGAATGGTGTCGTCGTAGCCTTCCCAGCCGATGCCGAAGCAATCGAGGGCCACGCCCTGGCGGCGGTTGTCCTCCACTTTCTTCTTCAATTCGTCCGGGTTTACATCGCCGAGATTCGCGGCGCCGTCGGTGAGCATGACCACGCGATTGATGCTCCCCACCTGGTAATGACGCAGCGCCGTGGCGTAGCCCAGATCGAGTGCTGCGGCGATATTGGTGCCGCCTTCCGGGGTGATCTCCGAGACGCGCGCGGTTACGTCGGCGGCCTTGTCGCCGGAGACACCGTCGGCCCAGAGCCGCGGAGTGCGGGCGAACGTGACGACGCTGAGCGTATCCTGCTTCTGCAATTGCTGGCAAAGCACGCGCAGCGCCTGCTGCAGGATGTGAACGCGATCGGCGCGCTCCATCGATCCGGAGCTATCGATGAGCAGCACGAGATTGAGCGGACGTCCCGGCTGACGCCCAGCGGCGGCGGTCTTCACCGAGAAACGCAGCAGGTCCCGATTCTGCGCAAAGGGATAGCGCGCCCGCTCGGTGGCAAAGGCCAGCGGCACACCGGCGGCCGGCTCAGGATCGCGGTAGTCGAAGGCATTGATGAACTCCTCGGTGCGCACCGTGGAAGGATCGGGCATCTGGCCCTTCTCCAGGCTCGCGGAGGCGAGTTTGAAGGACACGTCGCTGACATTGAGCGAGAAGGTGGAGAAGGCATTCGCGCTCGTGGTGACTTCTGGCTGCGGCACCGGCGGCGGCGTTTGCGGTAGCTCGCGCCTGGCCTCGGTCTCCTTGCTCACATCCTTCAACTGCTGCTTCACCCCTTCCTGAGTGGCAACACGTTTGGCCAGTTCCACCGGCTTGGCCGTCGCCGGCGCGGGCGTGGCCGCGGGAAGCGGAGGTGGTAGCGGCGCTTGGATTTGGTAACCATGCTTCTCCAGCACACCCTTGACCTTCTCATTATGGAGCGCAGTCACCGCGAGGTCCTGGAGGAGGCTGGGTCCCGCCTTCTGCTGGATCTGTGGCATGCCGGACGGCGCATTTTCCGACCATCCATACTTGTTGGCGATGGACTTCGCTTCCCCGTCGGTCTTCGCCAGTTCGGCTAGATCTTTCTCGATCGACTTCAGTTTATGGCGAACGTCCTCCGGGGTGGGGCCCGAGATGGGATTGCCCGGCGAACCGGGAGCGACGTTGGCCCAGACACCAAACTGGTCGGATTGAAGCGCGAAATTGCGACCGGATTCCGGCGGCAGAGCGACAGGGGCACGGGACGACGGCGCGGCGGGGACTGCCACCCGGTAATCCGACTTTCCGCTCTTCGCGTAGTTCGAGAAATCGTCGGAGGGAGATGAAGATGCCGCCACGATTTTGCCTTTAGCCTGCTTGGCGGCATCCGGCATTTTCGCCCGCTCCGCCGGCGCCTTGGAGTCGGGAACCTCGCGGTCGAGGCTCAACGCATCGGCGGCCTTGTCTCCGCGGAGTCTCGCAAACCGTTCGGTGGACTTCCCGCTCGCATCCTTGCCAATTTGCTCGTTGAGCTTCGTCGCCTCGTCCACAGGTGTATCGCCGCCCTTGCCTGTGAAGTTCGAATTGGGCGTGGACTCGTCGATGACGGGCCTCAAGACGAAGGTGTCGCTGTCAGTCTTATTGACGACCCCGGGCTTCCCCTCCGCACCGGCGAGTCCGGGCGCGGGGCTGGGCTCGAGAATCGGCTGGGCGAACAACAATTCGTCCACACTGGCGTGGAGGCGCTCTGTCTTGGACTTTGAATCCAGACCATCCTTGTTCTCGCCGGCGGCGCTGGGCCGCACCTCTATCCGCCTGTTTCCACTACCGAAGGAGAGTTGATTAGGGGATGTGGCGGATTCGCTCTCGGATTCCGGGCGCACCGGCCACTCGGAAACCCTCGGATAGCCAAACAGGTTCAATTCCGGGGCACGCGCCGATTCATTGAGGAAGGATTTCAACCTGGAAACTTCTCCGGCAATTTCGGCTTTCGGTCCATCGGCCGCCGTCGCCCGTTCCATCTGCGACTTCCTCTTTTCGGCTTCCTCTGCGCCGGTCTGCACCGAGCGGGAAAGATCTTCCTCGACCGTCCCAGACTCCTTGGCCCGGTTCATCTTCACCGTCGATTCGATTTCCCGGAGCTTTCTTTGATACTCATCCGTGGACTGGGCCTGCGACTTTCTCGGAGCATCGTCGTTGAACAAATCGACCCGTCCGACGATCGGGTTTTCCGCCGAGGCCGGCGCCGAGGGGGTGGCGGAGGGTGCTGCTGGTGCTGGAGCCTTTTTGGCATTGGTCTCCCCGCCGAATTGATAGCCGACGTTGAAATCAAACTTCCCATTTCCGACGTCGGATTCGCTCTTAACCAGCGGGTGTCCGTAATCGATGCGCACCGGACCCTGAGTGGTGGGCTGCGGCTCGCCGGCAGCATGTGGAGTGGCCAGCGGAGCCGCCGCCATCCGGTCGGCCGGCATTTTGGCGCCCTTGGCGCCCACGACGCCATCTCCGTCCAGATCGGTCACGGCAGTGCCGAAACGCAATGTTGGTACACCGGCGGTCCGGACGTCGGAAGCGACGTTACTGCGGTTGGCATCGGCGATACTCCCGATTCCGGTGTCGAAGTAGAGTTGGGTGGGTGCGGTTGCCACGGCTGCGTCTTTCGAAATGGCCGCACCGTAATGGATCTGTCCTTCGAACGGTTTGCCCGGAACTGTCGCCTGGCCGGCCTGCCAATCGAATGCGAGTCCCGCCTGGTTCTGAAAGCGGCCATCCTCGGGCGATTGTCCCGCAGGCGGTGTTCCCGGGGCAATAGTGCCCCGCCGGACGGCAGCCAACGGAGTTTGATCGGCGACATCTTTTAAGCCCAGCGCTTCCGATTGCGGTTTAACGGTCCCACCCGAGGTGAGAGAGCGCGACGTTCCGGCGCCCCCGCTTACATCTCCCAACGCAGCAATCCCTTTGGTCGATTCATTGACGATCTCAAGCTTGCCGCCATTGGCGACGGTCACGCCACCGGTACCCGTGATCATGGGGTCCCCCGCAGGCACGGTTGCCGACGCGCCCCCAAGGGAGCCCAAGCTTGTGGTCGCCGGCCCGCCCGGCGCAGGGGTGATCTTGAGTGTGCCCGCATTGATGGTGGTCGCGCCCGTATAAGTGTTGTTTCCACTCAAGGTGAGCGTCCCAGCGCCGGCCTTCGTGATCGCCCCAGTGGTGTTGGGAAGGGAGAGTGTCGCGTTTCCGGCAGTAACAGCCGTTGTTTCTGTTCCACTGATCGTGGTCGCGTTACCACTCTTCGTCACGCCACCATCGAGGTCGAGCGTCCCGCCGCTCACTGTCGTGCCGCTGGCGATGGTGATCCCGCCGGCGAACGAATTGGTGGTGGTGTTGGCACCCAGAGTCAGCGTTGCATTCCCGGCCTTCGTCGTTTCCGCTCCGCTGATCCCTCCGTTTACGGTGACCGCATTGATCTGGGTGCTGCCGCCATTGAGGCTCAATGTGCCTCGGCCATTTACCGATGCCACGGAGCCCGATCCGCCGAATGTTTGGCCGACCAGCGGGATGTCGCCCAGTTTCCCGCCGTCCATTCGGATCTGGCGATGGTCCGTTCCATTATCCGCAGTGGTGAAGATACCCTCTCTCGGAGTGGCAGGTTGAGAGGGCAGGGACGGAGTGAGCGGACCAGGTTGATCGGTCGCCAACGAGCGGCCGAGGTATCCCCGATCCGTCGCGGCGATACCGGTGGTGCCTGAACCGGTGCTATCCGCGAGAAACTGTGCCGTCGTCCCTGTGACGGTGGTGGGGGCGCCAGTTGGCAGTTCGATACCGAAGGTCACAGACCCCGGCCCGCTTCCGGAGGACGCCGTGGTCGCGCTGGACTGTGATGAGGAGTTCGCGGCAAGAGCGCCGGGCGCGTAGTAAGCGAAATTCGGCTTACTTTCTCGAAAATCTTTCACCATGCCCCGCTGTGCGGCCCAGTCTCGCAGGTCACCCGCGTGGGTGGTGGATGAAAGCTTGGGCAGCGCATCTCCAGGCTGGGCTTCGGCCTCAAGAGCGACCGGTGCATTCCCCTCGCGGGCATACTGATCGATGCTGGAGTCGATGATTCGCAGGTCCTCCAGGATGCGCGTGGCTTGGGAACGCTTCCGGGAACGCAGGCCCATGGGCAGCACGGCGAGGCCAAGGAAGGCGATCAGCAACGCGGCTACGCCCATCCACACCGTCCAGAACCGATCCTGGGGCGGCATGGGAACGACGACGCTCTCCCGCTTTCGCGGAGCATCCGGCCGACCGGGAGCGCTTGCTCCTTCGTCGCTGCCAGGTGCCGACGATGCGGACTCAGATTCAGGCGCAGGCTTCTTGAACTGGCCTAGCAGCCGCGCCCGGCGTTCGGCGGAGATCTTCAACGGCGAAGCAAGTTCCGTGTCCGGCTGCGCGGGCAGGGTGATGGCCTCACGCAGGAGTTCCGTCGCTTTCCTGAGCCGGCGGTAGAGTGCGGCCAGCTCGGGATCGGCATCCATCTGCGCCTGCAGTTCCCTGGTTTCCTCGGCGGAAAGCTCGCCCATGAGCATCGCCGTGAGGCGCATCTCGGTTTCTTCGCGCGGCGTCATCGGGTTGTCGGGGTTCATCGTGCCACCTCCGTTTGTTGCAGCTCCACGGCCATGGCCTTGAGCGCGTGATGGAGCAGGTAACCGACATGGCCCACGGTGAGTCCCGTGCGCTCGCTGATCTCCTTGTAAGACAGGTCCTCGTGAAACCGGAGTTGGATCAGCTGCCGGCTGCGTTCATCGAGCGTTTCCAGCACCAGCCGCACCAGGCCGATGCCTTCCCAGCGGGCAATCTGTTCATCGGGGAGCGGCTGCGAATCGCTGGCGTCGCTCACCGGGTTTGGCTCGTCGTTGCCCGAGGCATCCACGAGCACGATCTTGCTCGCGCGGCGCTGGTGGTCGATCGCGAGATTGTGGACCGTGCGATATAGCCACGCCTGGGGTGCGAGCACCTTTTGGAATTGGGCGTGAAGTTTCATAAAAGCTTCCTGCACGACGTCCTCCGCCAGGGCAAAATCGCCGAGGATCCGCTGGGCATAGACCAGCAGCGGCGACTCCAGGGCGGCAAAGACCTGCTCGATCGTGGCCCAGGTGGGTGTGGGGGCACTCGGTTCGTCCGGCATCTTCAGGGCGATCTTGGGCGGAGAGGCGATATCACGCAATGCTATGGCGAGTCTGGGCGGTGTAGGCTAAGGCGAGTCGGAGTTCATCGTTCGGCTATGTGACGGGTGGGGGGACGGGGTTGTTAGAGGATTGTGCGCTTTTTCTCCGGGCGGCGGAGTAGCCGGTAATCAGGGGGAGAGCTGAATATGAAGCCTGCCGCGCGGGGACGGCGCGGAAATTCCCTCAGATCTATCGACTTGCGTGTCGAGTGTCGCTTGCGTTTTGAAGTGCACCACTTTCGGAGGTGAGGTTGACACAATGTGTGCGAGGGAAACGGACGCGCCAAAGTAGGCGGCTCTTCCCAGAGCCGCTGCGGAGCGCAATGCCAAAGGTACCTGACTCGCGAAACACATCCAGCGGCTCTGGGAAGAGACCGCCTACTTTGGCGCATCTGCCATAAGAGTCTTGCGGGTGATCGAAAGCGCCGCAGCAGCGGCGCACTCCAAAACGCGAGCGGAGCTCGTAACCCGTCTCAGCTCTTCTCCGCGGCCAGCGGTTGTGGGAGAATGCGTTCGATCCAGCCGGGTTCGCGGACGTCCAGGGCCTGCCCGCAAAGGATCTCGGCCCGGCCGAGGTAGCCGATCGCCACGCGCGGATTGTCGCGGGCCACCACCGGAAGGCGGCCGACTTTGTGATGCAGCATTTTCACGAACGCCTCGCGCAGAGTTTCGTCCGGGTGCGCGACGACGAGTTCGCCGGAGCCGGCTTCCTGGACTGTGATCTCGTAATGGCCGGATTCGGCGGCGCGGACCATGTCGCCGCGCGTGATGATCCCTACGACGTGCCCGGCGGCGTCGAGAATGAGCGAGGCCTGCCGGCGCGAGACTTGCGGATCGTTCAGGGCGATGCCCTCGACCAGTTCCTCCACGGACATCGATGCCGGAATGGTTTGGAAGTCGCTCGCCATCACATCGGCTACCCGGGTGTGTTCCAGCGGATCGGGGGTGTAGCTGTGCGGAACGCTGACGCCGCGCCGGGCGATCTTTTCGGTCATGATTGAGTGGCGCGCGATGAGGTGGGAGACGAGGAAGGCGGCGGTCGCCCCGGCGAGGAGCGCGGGCAGGGCATGCGGTTGCATGGTGGTCTCGAAGGCAAAAACGATCGAGGCGAGCAACGCGCGCGAGGCGCCGGCAAACATGGCGGTCATCCCCACGAGCGCGGCGAGTCCGATCGGGATGTCGAGGCCGGGCATCAAGTGATTGGCTGCAGTGGCGAGGAGCGCGCCGAGGCCGCTGCCGATGGTGAGGAGCGGGGCAAGGGTGCCTCCGGAAGTGCCGCTGCCGAGGGCGATGAGCCAGGAGACGAGTTTCATCGCGCAGAGCCGAGCCACGATGGCGATGGGCAGGGTGTTGGCGACGACTTCTTCGATGTTGTTGTAACCCACGCCGAGGGTGCGCGGCGCGAAGTATCCGATGATTCCCACGCCCACTGCGCCGAACGCTGGCCCTTTCCAGCACAGTGGGATCCGAAGCTTGGAATTCACGTGACTTGAAGTCGCG
>JADMIO011116438.1_pt1 | contig 72574 bp, 67 predicted proteins | sample 8958161 | NCBI WGS metagenome assembly JADMIO01 (sample SAMN16585339, study PRJNA669376) | soil metagenome | isolation source: Crop rotation soil | place: USA: Cullars Rotation, Alabama | collected 2011 | reverse complement strand
GCCGCGACTTCAAGTCACGTGAATTCCAAGCTTCGGATCCCACTGTGCTGGAAAGAAGCGCGGCAACGAGATCATCGACCGTTTCAATAAAGCAAACCGTGGCTAGGCAGTCGGCGCGGCGCACATATCCTGTTTGACGCGGCAGAGCGCGCCGACGTTACCAACCCGCCGCATTGGAGCGTCGCAGATGCGAATCGATCGTCCGCTCCGCGCCCGCGTGCGACGCTCGATCCGGCGCTCGCTGCGGTAGTCGGCGATGGAAAAGCGCGCCCGCTTCGAGTCGCGCTGGTTGCCGTACGCGCTGGTCGCGCCGCAGATGGCGGTGACGCTGATTTTCTTTTTCTGGCCCGCGTCGCAGGCGATCTACCAATCATTCTTCGTCCAGGATGCGTTCGGCGCGACGACGCAATTCGTGTGGTTCGAGAATTTCCAGGATCTCTTCCGCAACGACGAATATCTCGCATCGTTCAAGGTCACCGCGATCTTCTCGATTCTGGTCGCCGTGCTCGGACTCTCCATCTCGCTCGTGCTGGCGGTGCTCGCCGACTGGACGATTCGCGGCGCAACCGTCTATAAGACGTTGCTGATCTGGCCTTATGCAGTCGCACCGGCGGTGGCGGCGGTGCTGTGGCTCTTCTTGTTCAACCCGACTCTCGGCGTTATTGCGCACGTACTGAAGAATCTCGGTGTCGCGTGGGATCCATTGCTTGACGGGAACGACGCGCTCATCATGGTCGTGATCGCCGCCGTCTGGAGGCAGATCAGCTACAACTTCCTGTTCTTTCTGGCGGGACTGCAGTCGATTCCGAAATCGCTGATCGAAGCGGCCGCGATCGACGGCGCCGGTCCGATCAAGCGCTTCGTGACGATCGTGTTTCCATTGTTGTCGCCGACGACGTTTTTCCTGCTGGTCGTCAACATCGTTTACGCGTTCTTCGATACCTTCGGCATCATCGACGCGGCAACGAGCGGCGGTCCGGGCAAGGCGACGGAAATCCTCGTCTACAAGGTCTACTCCGACGGCTTCAAGGGACTCGATCTCGGCAGCTCATACGCCCAGTCGGTCGTGCTGATGGTGATCGTCATCACGCTGACCGTCGTGCAGTTCCGCTACGTCGAACGGAAAGTGCAGTACTGATGCCTTGAAACGATGATCGAGAACCGCCCGGTCCTGACCTTTCTTTCGCATTTGATCCTCGTGATCGGCGTGGTGATCGTCGCGCTGCCCGTTTACATCACCTTCGTCGCATCGTCGCTCGCGCCGGACCAGGTCCTGCAATCGCCGATGCCGCTCTTGCCCGGCTCGCACCTGGTGAGCAATTTCAAGACGGTGCTGACGCAGGGCGCTTCGACCAACGTCACGACGGCGCCGGTCGGCCGCATGATGTTCAACAGCCTCGTGTCCGCCCTGGTGATCGCGATCGGCAAAATCGCGATTTCGCTGCTCTCGGCGTTCGCTATCGTCTATTTCCGGTTCCGATTTCGCGGCCTGGCATTCTGGATGATCTTCGTCACCTTGATGCTGCCGGTCGAGGTACGGATTCTGCCGACGTACAAGGTCGTTTCCGATCTTCACATGCTCGACACGTACGCCGGTCTCACGATGCCGCTGATCGCGTCGGCGACGGCGACATTCCTGTTCCGGCAGTTTTTCCTGACGATTCCCGACGAGCTCGCGGAAGCGGCGCGAATCGACGGCGCGGGACCGATGCGCTTCTTCTGGGACGTCGTCGTCCCGCTGTCGCGGACCAACATCGCAGCGCTTTTCGTCATCCTGTTCATCTTCGGATGGAATCAGTATCTGTGGCCGCTGCTCGTGACCACCGATGAATCGATGTACACGGCGGTGATCGGGATCAAGCGGATGATCGCCGGCGGCGAAGCGGCGACCGAGTGGAACCTCGTGATGGCCACGGCGTTGCTGGCGATGCTGCCGCCCGCGCTCGTCGTGCTGCTGATGCAGAAGTGGTTCGTCAAGGGATTGGTCGAGACGGAAAAATAGCCATGGCCAAGGTCGCTTTCCGGCGCTTGAAGAAGAGCTACCTCGACCTCGAGGTGATCCACGGCGTCGACATGGACGTCGCCGACGGCGAATTCATCGTCATCGTCGGTCCGTCCGGCTGCGGGAAATCGACGCTGCTCCGCATGGTGGCCGGGCTCGAAACGATCACGAGCGGCGAGATCGTCATCGGCGACCGCGTGGTGAACGCCCTCGAGCCCAAGGATCGGGACATCGCGATGGTGTTCCAGAACTACGCGCTCTACCCGCACATGAGCGTCTTCGACAACATGGCGTATGGGCTCAAGATCCGCGGGCTGCCGAAAGACGACATCGGCGCACGCGTCAAGCGCGCCGCCGAAATCCTCGAGCTCGGGCCGCTGCTCGAGAGAAAGCCGCGACAACTCTCGGGCGGACAGCGCCAGCGCGTCGCGATGGGACGCGCGATCGTCCGCGAGCCCGCGGTGTTCCTGTTCGACGAGCCGCTGTCGAATCTCGATGCGAAGCTTCGGGTCCAGATGCGCTTCGAGATTCAGAAGCTGCATCGGCGCTTGTCGACGACGAGTCTTTACGTGACGCACGATCAGGTCGAGGCGATGACGCTTGCGCACAGGATGATCGTGATGAATGCCGGACGCGCCGAGCAGATCGGCACGCCGATGGAGGTTTACGAAAATCCGCAGACGATGTTCGTCGCCGGGTTCATCGGCTCGCCGGCGATGAACTTCATGGCCGCGAAGGCGACCGGCAATGGTCCGATTGCGCTCGATCAGGGCGGCACGGTGCGCGCCGCCGATGTGAAGGTCGAGGCGGGACGCGCGATTGCCGTCGGCATCCGTCCCGAGCATTTGCATCCAGTCGCAGAGGGCGACGGCGGCGTGAGCGGTACCGTCGAGATGGTCGAGCAGCTCGGCGCGGACACGCTCGTGCACATCGGCCATGGCGGCGGTCTCGTCATCGCGCGATTGCCGCACGGCGTTCAGCCTGAAATCGGAACGCGGTTTTCGGTCACGGCTGACCCGGCGCGCGTTTTTTTGTTCGACCCCACGTCCGGCGCGCGAATTCGATAGGACAAAAGCCCATGTGCGGATTGCCTGTGTGGCCTTATCCTCGACTGGCCGCGCATCGCGGCGCCGGCAAGCTCGCCCCCGAAAATACGCTGGCGTCGCTGCGCTTCGGCCACGCGCGCGGGTATCGAATGGCGGAAATCGATGTGAAGCTGTCGGCCGACGGCGTCGCGTTCCTGTTGCACGACGATACGCTCGACCGCACGACCAGCGGCCTCGGACGAGCCGACGCACTCCCGTGGCGCGAGCTCGCGCAGCTCGACGCGGGCATTTGGCATTCGCCCGCATTCGCGGGCGAGACGATTCCGTCGCTCGCAGCGGCTGCGCGCTGGTCGCGCGCGAACGGCGTCGCGCTCAACATCGAGATCAAGCCGTCGCCGGGGCGGGAGCGCGAGACCGGCGCTGCGGTGGGGCTGGATGCAAAAACTTTGTGGGCGGGCGCCGACGTGCAGCCGCTCCTTTCGTCGTTTTCGAGCGTGGCACTCGACGCGGCGCGCGACGCAGCGCCGGAGTTGCCGCGCGCCTTTCTGCTCGAAGCGTTTAACGGCGACTGGCGGATGGAGCTTGTTCGCCTGGGCTGCGTCGCGGTCAACCCGAAGCACACGCTTTTGACGCATGACCTCGTAAGCGATCTTCGCGGAACGGGTCTGCGCATTGCGACATGGACAGTGAATGATCCCGCTCGTGTGTCCGAGCTCGCGAACTGGGGCGTGGACACACTCATCACCGACGCGGTCGACGCTATCGCGCCGGATTCGCTTCCGGCGCTCGGTTGATCGGCGGCTAGGCCGCGATCGGAGACGCGCGCTTTATTTCCCGCTCGTCAATGGGCAGATTGATGAGGCCGGCGACGACGCCGAGCCCGATCGCCAGGTACCAGACGATGTCGTAGCTGCCGGTGGAGTCGTAGAGCTTTCCGCCGAGCCACGCGCCCAGGAAACTGCCGATCTGGTGCGAAAAGAAGGTGAAGCCCGACAGCATCGCCAAAAAGCGGACGCCGAAGATCTGCGCGACGATGCCATTGGTCGGAGGCACGGTCGAGAGCCACAAGAGCCCGAGTCCGATTGCAAACGCGTAGACGCTCCAAACGGACAGCGGCAGCAGCACGAACAGCGCAATCACCACGGCGCGCGCGAAGTAGATGAACGAGAGGATGTAGCGCTTGGGCATCTTCGCGCCGAGCCATCCCGTCAAGTAAGTGCCGACGATGTTGAACAAGCCGATCAACGCCAGCGCCGTGACCGCGACTCGCGCCGGCATGCCGTGATCGGCGAGATAAGCCGGCAAGTGGACGCCGACGAACACGACCTGGAAGCCGCAGACGAAAAATCCCACGGTCAACAACATGTAGCCGCGATGGCCGAGCGCTTCGGTCATCGCTTCGCCCGCCGACTGCTTGAACGTATGAATCTGGCGCTCGCGGCGCTCCACCATTGCGGTCGCGAGCGGCACCATCAGCAACGCGACCGCGGACAGCGCGACCAGCGCGCTTTGCCACCCGATGTTGGACAGCAGCCATTGCGTCAACGGCAGCACGGCGAATTGGCCCGCGGATCCCGCGGCGGCCGAGATGCCGAGCGCCATGCTGCGCTTTTCGGGCGGAAACGCGCGACCCAAAACGCCCGACACGATGCTGAAGGTCACGCCGGAAAGACCGATGCCGATCAGCACGCCGGACGAAATGACGAACTGCCACGGCGCCCCCGGATGCGCCATCAACAGCAGACCTGCGACGTAGAGCAAGGCCCCGATGACCACGACGCGTCCGGAACCGTACTTGTCGGCGAACATTCCGGCGAACGGTTGCGTCGCCCCCCAGACGAGGTTCTGAACCGCGAGCGCCAACGCAAACGTCTCGCGGCCCCAGTGAAGGTCGGACGTGATCGGTTGCAGGAACAAGCCGAACCCGTGCCGCACGCCCATCGCGAGCGTCAGGACCAGTCCGCCGCAGATCAAGACAACGGTGGGGGTTCGCCAATCGGCAATGCTTGTGCTGTTAGACGACATGGTGGTCCCCTGCGGCGCGACCGGCTCAGACGGCCGCTTCTTCGTGATGAGGATGCAACGACTCGAGCTCGCCCAGGATGGCGATTAGCGCATCGAGCTTCGGCTGGCCGATGCGACGTGCGACGTCCTCCTGCGCATGCTTCCAATACGGCTGCGCTCGCTTCAGCGCATTGACGCCCTTGACCGTCAGCGCGATCTCCCGCGTGCGGGCGTCGTCCCGGCCCGGTTTCACGGCGACGAGCGCGCGGTCGATCAGCGGATCGAGATTGCGCGACAGCGCCGTGCGATCGAGAAGCGTGCGAGCGGCCAAGTCCGAGATATGCGCAGGGCCGTCGCGCTCAAGCGACCTAAGGAGCGAGAACTGCGTGACGCGCAGCCCCGACGGCGCCATCGCATCATCGTATAGCTGGGTGAGGGCGCGCGCCGCCCGGCGGAGCCGCCCGCACGCGCAGGGGGAGGTCATGAAAATGCGAGCATATGCACGTTTATTGCGAGTATATGCACGTTTGAGGGCGATGGCAAGCGTCCGATCGGCGCCCGGTCTCCGCAACCAAAATGCTGGCTCTACGATCTCTTGGAGTTAAGTGGGCCGGCGTTCATCGGAGCCGGAAGAAATCCGCAAACGCCGTCACACCCACGCTTTTGCGCGGTCGACCGCCTTGTTCCAACCGGCGCGCAATTCCGCCGCTTGCGAGCGCGGCATCTGCGGGTCGAACTGCCGATCGATCCGCCAGTTCGCGCGAATGTCGTCCGTGTTGTTCCAGAATCCGACCGCGAGGCCGGCCAGATAGGCGGCGCCGAGCGCCGTCGTTTCGAGCACCTTGGGACGCACGACCGGAACGCCCAGCACGTCGGCTTGGATCTGCATCAGCAAATCGTCGCAGGTTGCACCGCCGTCGACCCGCAGCTCCGACAGCGTGATGCCGGCGTCTTTCTGCATCGCGTCCAGCACGTCGGCGCTTTGATAAGCGATCGATTCGAGCGCGGCACGCGCGAGATGCGCCTTCGTCGCGCCGCGCGTCAATCCGAAGATGGCCCCGCGGGCGTAGGCATCCCAATGCGGCGCTCCAAGGCCTGCGAACGCCGGCACGACGTAAACGCCGCCATTGTCCGGCACGCTGATCGCAAGCGACTCGACTTCGGCGGCGCTCCGGATGACTTCCAGGCCATCGCGCAACCACTGCACGACGGCGCCGGCGATGAACACGCTGCCCTCGAGCGCGTACGCGAGCCGACCATCACGCTTCCATGCGACGGTCGTCACCAGATTGTTGCGCGATGCGACCGCCGTCCTGCCGGTGTTGAGAAGCAGGAAACACCCGGTGCCGTACGTGTTCTTCGCAAGTCCGCTATCGAGGCAAGCCTGGCCGAACAGCGCCGCTTGTTGATCGCCCGCGATGCCCGTTATCGGCACGATCGTTCCTTCGAGCGTCGTTTCGGCGCACATGCCCGACGAAGCGACGACGGCGGGTAGCACTTCACGGGGCACGTTGAGAAGCCGCAGGAGCTCTTCGTCCCAATCGCCGGAATGGATGTTGAACAGCATCGTCCGGCTCGCATTCGATGCATCGGTCGCGTGGACGCGCCCGTTGCTCAATTGCCAGATGAGCCATGCATCGATCGTCCCGAAGGCGAGCTCGCCGGACGCGGCGCGCTCCCGTGCGCCCGGGACGTGATCCAATAGCCACTTGAGCTTCGTCCCGGAAAAGTAAGCATCGATCACGAGCCCCGTCTTCGCCGCAATCGTTGCGGCGTGGCCGGCCGCCCTCAGCTCGTCGCAGATCGGCGCAGTGCGGCGATCCTGCCAGACGATCGCGTTGGCGATCGGACGGCCGCTCGCGCGTTCCCACACGACGGTCGTCTCGCGCTGATTGGTGATGCCGATCGCGGCGACGTCGCGTGCACCGATGCCCGCCTTGGCGAGCACCTCGTGCATCACGCCTGATTGGGTCGCCCAGATTTCGGTGGGATCGTGCTCGACCCAACCCGGCTGCGGAAAGATCTGCGGGAATTCCTGTTGTGCGGCCGCGCGAACCGACCCGTCCCGATCGAACACGATCGCACGGGAGCTCGTCGTGCCCTGATCGAGAGCGAGAACGACCGCCATGGCTTGATGCCTCTCGGGCCGCCGGTTGCCGCGCTGCGCCGGCGCCGCGTAGAATCGGACGTTTGCGCCTTATTGTAGCGTCACGCTCGCGATCGACGGGCGCGTCTTCGCGATTGCGCGCATCCTTCGACACGAGCATCGCCATGCCGCTTTCCGCGCCGACCGTTTCCCGCCAGCGCCTCCATTCGCGCCGCGCGACTTACGAGGGCTTCGAACGAGAAGACGGCCTTTTCGACATCGATGCGCATCTCGAGGACGTCAAGGACCGCGATTTCATGTTGCTGACCGGTAATCGGCCCGCGGGCGAGCCGATTCATGCGATGTACGTGCGGGTGACGATCGATCGGAAGTACACGATCCACGACATCGAAGCGCGCACCGATCGGATGCCCTATCCGGGTGCGTGCGATGCAATCGCTCCGGCCTATCGGAAACTCGTCGGCGCGAATCTCGTACGCGGGTTTCGCAAACGGCTGCACGACACGATGGGGGGCGTTCAGGGCTGCACGCATCTGACCGAGTTGCTCGGCTATCTGCCAACGGCGGCCGTGCAGACCTTTGCGGGGCTGCGCCGGGAGGATGAGGGAACGCAAAAACCTTTTCAACTCGATCGCTGCCACGCGTTGGAAACGACGACGGACACCGTCCGCACGTTCTATCCGCAGTGGTATCGCGGCGCCGCGTGATGCGATGGCCAGATCGGTCCCCGGCTCGCAAAGCTCGACGGTATCCGGCGGCTGTGACCTTCTCGACTCAATGAAGAAAGGATCCTTGTGAAGATCCACGAATATCAGGGCAAAGAAATTTTTCGCCGTTACGGGATGGCGGTTCCGCGCGGCGTGCCCGCCTTTTCCGTCGACGAAGCGGTCAATGCGGCGCAATCGCTCGGCGGTCCCGTTTGGGTCGTCAAAGCGCAAATTCACGCAGGCGGTCGCGGCAAGGGCGGCGGGGTCAAGCTGGCAAGGTCGCTCGATGACGTCCGCAAGCTCGCCGGCGAAATTCTCGGGATGCAGCTCGTGACGCATCAAACCGCGCCGTCGGGGCAAACGGTACGGCGGCTTTTGATCGAGGAGGGCGCGGACATTCGCAAGGAGCTCTACGTCGGCATGGTCGTCGACCGCGTTTCCCAACGCGTCGTGCTGATGGCGAGCTCCGAGGGCGGAATGGACATCGAGGAGGTCGCCGCGCATTCGCCGGAGAAGATCCACAAGGTCTTCATCGATCCCGCGAACGGCCTGAGCGACGCGGACGCCGATGACGTCGCCCGCAAGATCGGCGTTCCCGCGGCGAGCGTTCCGCAAGCGCGTGCGATGCTGCAGGGGCTCTACAAAGCGTTCGACGAAACGGACGCGTCGCTCGCTGAAATCAATCCGCTTGTTCTCACCGGCGATGGCAAAGTCATCGCACTCGATGCGAAGCTCAATTTCGACTCGAATGCACTGTTTCGCCATCCCGATATCGTCGCGATGCGCGATCTGGACGAGGAAGACCCCGCGGAGATCGAGGCGTCGAAATTCGATCTCTCGTACATCTCGCTCGAGGGCAACATCGGTTGTCTGGTCAACGGCGCCGGCCTCGCGATGGCGACGATGGACGTGATCAAGCTCTATGGCGGCGAGCCGGCGAACTTTCTCGACGTTGGCGGCGGCGCGACCGCGGAGAAGGTCACGGAGGCGTTCAAGATCATGCTGCGCAATCCGCATCTCAAGGCGATTCTGGTCAACATCTTCGGCGGCATCATGCGCTGCGATGTGATCGCCGAGGGCGTGATCGCTGCGTCGAAGGCCGTGGGACTGAAGGTTCCGCTCGTCGTACGCATGAAAGGCACGAACGAGGACCTCGGCAGAAAAATTCTCGCCGATTCGGGCCTGCCGATCATTTCGGCCAACAACATGGCAGAGGCGGCCGAGAAAGTCGTGGCGGCGGCGAAGGGGACGCGGTAAATCATGAGCATTCTCGTCGACAGGAACACCAGGGTCATCACGCAAGGCATCACGGGCAAGACCGGCCAATTCCACACGCGGATGTGCCGCGATTACGCGAACGGGCGCCAGTGCTTCGTCGCCGGAGTCAATCCGAAAAAGCCGGGCGAAGATTTCGAGGGCATCCCGATCTTCGGCACGGTCAGGGAAGCCAAGGCGGCGACGGGAGCGAACGTCAGCGTCGTCTACGTGCCGCCTCCGTTCGCGGCCGCGGCGATCGACGAGGCGGTCGATGCCGATCTCGATCTCGTCATTTGCATCACCGAGGGCATTCCGGTGCGCGACATGATCCGCACGCGTTACAAGATGCAGGGTAGAAAAACGCGGCTGCTCGGCCCGAATTGTCCGGGTGTCATCACGCCCGACGAAATCAAGATCGGCATCATGCCGGGACACATTCATCGCAAAGGGCGAATCGGCGTCGTGTCGCGGTCCGGTACGCTGACCTACGAGGCGGTGGGCCAATTGTCGGAGCTCGGCCTCGGTCAGTCGACCGCAGTCGGCATCGGCGGCGATCCGGTGAACGGTCTCAAGCACATCGACGTCCTCCAGCTCTTCAACGACGATCCGGAGACCGAGGCGGTGGTGATGATCGGCGAGATAGGCGGCAGCGACGAGGAGACTGCAGCCGAGTGGGCCAGGACGAATATGAAAAAGCCCATCGTCGGATTCATCGCAGGCGTCACCGCGCCGCCCGGCAAGCGAATGGGGCACGCCGGCGCGATCATCTCCGGCGGCAAAGGCACGGCGCAGGAAAAGCTTGCGATCATGGAGGCGTCGGGCATTCGCGTCACGAAGAACCCGGCCGAGATGGGAAAGCTGCTGAAGTCTGTTCTCTGATCGCCATACTGCCGCAATCCGTTGACGGTCTATCCACTCGGTCTTCGAGTGTAGGGGAAGCTCGGCGTGGAATTCGGGTCGCCACAGTTCTGGATTTCGGCCTTCGAGATCGTCGTCATCAACATCCTGTTGTCGGGAGACAACGCGGTGGTGATCGCGCTCGCCTGCCGCAACCTTCCGCTCAATCAACGCCGGTGGGGCATCATCTGGGGCGCCGTCGGCGCGGTCGTTTTACGGATCATTCTGACGTTCTTCGCCGTCAGGCTGCTGAAGCTTCCCTATCTCAACCTCATCGGCGGCGTGCTTCTGCTGTGGATCGGCGTCAAACTGATCGCCGGCGAGGATGGCGGCTCGCACGAGGTAAAGGCCGCCGATCGGCTCATGGTGGCGATTCGCACGATCGTCATCGCCGACTTGGTGATGAGCCTCGACAACGTCATTGGCGTGGCCGGCGCGGCGAAGGGCAGCATCGTGCTGATCGTGTTCGGGTTGATCGTCAGCATCCCTCTCGTTGTCGTCGGCGCGCAGATCATCATGAAGCTGATCGAACGCTTCCCGGTGCTCATCACCGCCGGCGGAGGGCTGTTGGGTTACGTCGCGGGCGAAATGATGGTCGTCGATGCCGCCGTCGCGCCGTGGATCGCCGAACATGCGGCGTGGCTGCATTGGGCCGTTCCGGTGGCGGGAATCGTGCTCGTGATTGCAGTGGCAAAGTTTATGCAACGACGAGTGGATGAGTCTCACTGACAGTCTGCTTCGCGAAGGTATCGCGCTTCATCGACAGGGCCGCATCGATGACGCCGCAAAGAACTACCAGACGGTGCTGGCAGACGAACCGGGTCGCTTCGAGGCCCTGCACATGCTTGGCGTCGTGCGGCTTCAGCAGGGGCGCGTCGACGAAGCGATTCCTCTGATGGAGCGGGCGTTGCAAATGCGTCCGGATTCATTCGATGCGCTATGCGATTTCGCTTACGCGCTTGCGTCGGTGCGCCGTTATGAAGACGCCATCGCGCGCTACGATCGCGCGCTTGCAATTCGACCCGACCACGCCGATGCGCTGATGGCGCGCGGTACCGCGGCGCTGGCGCTGGGGCGCGGGGTCGATGCGGCCGCCGACTTCGAGCGGGTGCTGGTTATCGTTCCACCTTCACGGGAAGCGCTGCTCAAGCTCGGCCAGGCATTGATGAAGCAGAAGCGCTTCGAGGAAGCGTTGGCATGCTTCGACAGTCTGCTGGCCGATACTCCGGATGATGCGACAGTGTTTAACGAGCGCGGCATGGCACTCTGGTCGGTCAACCGCCACGACGCCGCGATCGCGGCCTACGACTGCGCCATCGCAACGGGGACCGCGAGTCCCGATCCCTATTACAACCGTGGCAACGCGCGAATGGCCTTGGGGGCGCATCAGCGGGCAGTCGAGGACTTCGACAGCGCGCTCGCGATCGCTCCGAGCTTTGCACAGGCACACCGCAGTCGCGGACACGCCTTGACAAATCTCAAGCGGCTCGACGAGGCAGCAGCCAGCTATGGAGAAGCGGCGTCGCATGATCCGACGCTTCCCTATGCGCTGGGTTACGCCTTCCGGGCCCGCGCGAATCTGTGCGATTGGACCGATTACGATGCGAATTTAGAACGGATGGCGCGCGCCATGAGAGAAGGAGGGCGCGTTTGCGATCCATTTACGCTGCTTTGTTATACCGATGATCCGGCGGACCAGCTTGGCTGCGCGAAATCGTATGTCGAAACCAATTTTGGTTCTATTCTCGCGATGCGCGCGAACGGACCGTCGCGTTCGCACGACCGGATTCGCGTCGCCTATGTGTCTGCGGATTTCCACGAGCATGCGACGGCGTATCTGATCGCCGAGCTCTTCGAGCTTCACGATAGAAGCCTGTTCGAGATCACCGCGATCTCGTTCGGTCCTGACGACGCGGGGCCGATGCGCGCGCGTATTCGGCGCGGCAGCGATCGCTTCATCGACGTTCGTGGCATAGGCGACGCCGAGGTCGCCGACCTGATGCTCGATTCCGAGATCGACATCGCGGTCGACCTCAAAGGCCACACGCTGGGCGCAAGGCCGGGCATCTTTGCTCGACGGCCGGCGCCGATCCAGATGAGCTTTCTGGGTTACCCCGGCACGATCGGAGCATCTTTCATCGATTACATCGTAGCCGACCCGATCGTGATTCCAAGCGGCGATGAGCGCTTCTACACCGAGTCCGTCATCCGCTTGCCCGATTGCTACCAAGTCAACGATTCGAAACGGAGAATCGCAGCGCACGTGCCCGCTCGAAGCGGGGCCGGATTGCCCGAGCAAGGATTCGTGTTCTGTTGCTTCAACGCCAATTTCAAAATTGCGCCGACGATATTCGATATTTGGATGCGGCTCCTCGCGCACGTTGAAGGCAGTGTCCTGTGGCTGCTGCGCGGCACTGAATCGGCCGAACGCAATCTGCGCCGCGAGGCCTCGAATCGAGGCGTCGATCCGAACCGGTTGATTTTTGCGCCATGGGCTCCGCAAAACGAACACCTCGCACGGCATTGCCTTGCCGATCTGTTTCTCGATACAGTGCCGTGCAACGCGCACACGACGGCGAGCGACGCGCTGTGGTCGGGTCTGCCCGTATTGACGTGCGCGGGTCGCAGCTTTGCTTCGCGCGTCGCGAGCAGCCTCCTTTATGCCTTGCGCCTGCCCGAGCTCGTGACAACTTCGCTGTCCGAATACGAAGCGCGAGCCCGCGCATTGGCAACCGATACCGCTACGCTTCGTACACTGCGGGCCAGACTGGAAGCGGCGCGCGGGTCGGCTCCGCTGTTTGATACCGACAGGTTTCGGCGATTTCTCGAATTGGCCTATCTGACGAGCTGGGAACGTCATCGCGCCGGGCAGCAGCCGACGCCCTTCGACGTCGCGCGCCACGATGCCGATGTCATGCCACCACGGGTACCGCCCACTGGGACTGCGTAGTGATCGCCCTCTCGCGCGAAAATCCGACGGCAGTTACACTCGCGTCGGTCTATTGATTCGGGTGTCGCCGTTGTCTGCGCAAGAAACCGTTCCGCTCGAAGTTGCGATGCTTTCGCATCCGGGCATGGTCCGCCCTCACAACGAGGATTCGATATTCGCCGACGGCGATTATGGCCTCGTAATCCTTGCCGACGGCATGGGCGGCTATAACGCGGGTGAGGTGGCAAGCGGAATCGCCGTCAAGGTCGTGTCGGGGGGGTTGCTGCCCGAGCTCGAAGCCGGACGCGACATGTCCAAAGTGGACGTGCAGACCGGACTGACGCACGCGGCTCTACTCCTGCAGCAGCAAATCGCGGCGGCCAACAAAGGAATCTACGAGACCGCCCAGTCGCGGCCCGAATGCGCCGGCATGGGCACGACGATCGTCGCGGCCGTTTTCCACAGCAACCGCGTGTCGATCGGGCACATCGGCGACTCGCGCTGTTATCGGCTGCGCGGCGACAAATTCGAACAATTGACACACGACCATTCGCTGTTGCAGGAACAGATCGACAGCGGTCAATTGACGCCCGAGCAAGCGAAGTATTCGCTCAACAAGAACCTGGTGACGCGGGCGCTCGGCATCGAGGCGATCGTGCCGGCCGACATCGCCGAATACCGGCTCGAGGCCGACGACATCTATCTGCTGTGCTCGGACGGGCTCACCGACATGGTCGAGCCCTCCGTCGTGCAGAACGTCGTCGAGCAGAAGCGCGACGATCTGAAGCAGGCCGCCGCCGATCTGATCGATCTCGCCAACAGTAATGGCGGACGAGACAATATCTCGGTGATTCTGGTTCATGTGTCGGCGGAATTCCTTCCGTCGTCGAGCTGGACGCAGCGTTGGCTGGCGCGGAAGAAGCCAGGCTGACACTGCGCCTCGCCAGCATCGGGGAGCATCGATAGGGTGGGCAAGCTGGTGCTGTACATGCCGGATGGATCGACGCGCGAGATCCCGCTGATCCGCGAGCGAATACGCATCGGCCGCCGGCCCGACAACGATATTCCCCTCCCTTTCCCAGCCGTCTCCGGCGAGCATGCGGCAATCGTCACGGTCCTCGCCGATTCGTTTCTCGAGGACCTCGGCAGCACCAACGGCACGTTCGTCAACGGCAAGCCGGTGACCAAACACTATCTGCGCGACCGCGACAGGATCGACGTCGGTCGCGAGAATTTCATCTACTACGCCGACGACACGGCAAAACCCGAGCCGCTGCCGCCTGAGCTACTGAACACACGCAATCTGGCGCAACCGCTCGAGTCGTATCGGTCGATCGAAGCGGACATTGCCGCGCAGATCTCCGAGCGCATGCGGCGATCACCCAAAGCGGAGCGTGTCCCCGTCGATCCGGCGACTCCGCTTCCCATAGACGAGGATTCGTCCGATCGAACGACGCGATTGAAAACGAACGTCGGCATTTCGGCGCCGGTTCCGCCGCTGTCGAGGGACGCGCCTTCGGCGGGCCAATCCATCGACACGCAAATCGATGACGAAGATCCCAGCAAAGCGGGCTGGGTCGTTCGCGTAATGACGGGGCCGTCCGCGGGCCGCGAGCTGCCGCTTGCCAAGCCGGAGCAGTCGATCGGACGCGTCGGCGTCGCCGTCGCATCGATCAAGCGGGCTGGTGAAGAGATCTGGCTGATCCCGGTCGAAGGCCCCAGCACACCACTGCGAAACGGCAATGCGGTTCCATCGCAGGGTTTGCGGCTCGAGCCGGGCGACAATTTGGAAATCGCCGGCACCAAGTTGTTGATCGTCCAGCGATGACAACGCATGTGACGCCCTGCGTCACTTCAGCGATTTTTCTTATGACGCTTTACGTCAAAGGCGCGAATCGAACGATTGCGGCGCATACGTCCTGCAGATTCGCTGTGTCGGATGAATTGTGACGGACATTCGAGAAATTCGAAGCAAAACAACTCCTTGAAAAGGCGCGGCTAATGGCATCGCCCCGTCTATGCGGCTGGCATGCGGCTTGCTGATCAGAGTCGAGCATCGCTGGATGCCGATGTGCAAGCTGTTCCCGTTCTTAACCAAGGAGATTTGAATGAAACGGATTCAACAAGGCTTCACGCTCATCGAACTGATGATCGTGGTAGCGATTGTCGGCATCCTGGCTGCGATCGCACTGCCTGCGTATCAGGATTACATCGTTCGGTCCAAGATGTCGGAAGTCGAAGCCGCAATTGCTGCGTGCAAGACGTCGGTCGCGGAATACACCGCTTCGCACGGAACGTTGCCGGGCGATAACACGCAGGCGGGGTGCTCGACGTCAAGCTCGCAGTACGTCGACGGTGGCGCCGGCAACACTGGATTTGCTTCTGGCACTGCGATTCACTATACGTCGGCGATTACTCAAGGCTCCACGACTGTCACCTGCGAATTAGTCCTGACGCCGGGCAGCGTTACCACCGAGGCCGTGATTCCCTCTTGGAGCGGCTCGTTCGTTTCAGGCGCCGGTTGCCCATCGAAGTACGTTCCTTCCTCGTTCCGTTAAGCGTCACGCGGAAACCGCAATACAGGGGCCGGCGGATAATCGCCGGCCCTGTTTTTTTGAGTGCCGCGTCTGACGGCGTAAAACGAGAACGGAGCGTCAATGTCGCTTCTTCGTCGATTGACGCGAGTCGCCGGCCGCAACGTTGTACAGCAACCGGCAGCGCCGCCGCCGTCGCGTGGTGACGAATCCGCGAAGATCGTTGCCAACATTGCATCGCTGGCGGGAGAACGCCGCTACGCCGATGCCTACGAGGCCGTGAATCGGGCGCTTGAGAACGCCCCGACGGACACCGCGCTGTTGTTCGCCAAGGGAAGCACTCTCCTCGATTGGGGTCGATTCGGCGAATCGCGCCAAACTTACGAAGAAGCGGAACGAAACGGATTGCGTTCCGTCGGCCTGTACCGTCATCTGGGCTGGGCGTGCTTCCACGGCGGCGATCTCGACGCCGCCGAGCGATACCTCCGCAGTGCACTTCTCGCGGGGCCCAATGATTTCGACGCGCTGTTTTGTCTGGGAGTGGTGCTCCAGGCGCGCGACGCACACGATGAGGCGGCCGATGTCCTTGCGCAGGCCGTCGCGCTCCGGCCAAACGACTTCCAGGCTCGACTGATGCTGGGAAACAGCCAACTGGCTCACGGTAATTCAGCGGCGGCCGAGTCATGCTATCGAAACGCTGCCTCGATCGACCCGAGCCACCCTGCCGCATGGGTCAACCTCGGCTCGGCGCTGCGACGCCAAGGAAAGCTCATCGAAGCGCTCGCTGCGTTCGAGCGCGCCTACGCGCTTGAACGGGAAAACGGCGAGAGCGACGCCGATGTGTTTTTGAGTCTCGCCCTTGGCTGGACCGACGTCGGCCGTCTGGACGAGGCACGCAGAGTCCTCGAGGCGAATCTTGCGTTGCGGCCCTCCGTGCAAGCGCACTACAACTATGGGCTTGTGCTGCTTCAGTCAGGTAACCTGCAAGAAGGATGGCGCCAGCACGAGTTCCGGTGGCTGCTGGACGACAAGCCGAGCGAACGCGCGCCATATGAAAAGCCTGTCTGGTACGGGCAAGACCTCGCAGGAAGAACGCTTCTCATACGCGCGGAACAGGGCTTCGGCGACACCATCCAATTTCTTCGCTACGCGAAGCCGCTGAAAGACCGCGGCGCGCGAGTTCTTCTGAAGATTCCGTCGGAGCTCGAAAAGTTATGCAAAAACATCCCCGGCGTCGATGAGATCCTGCCAACCTACGAAACCCCGCTCGATTTCGATTTCTATGTTCATACATTGAGCCTCGGCGCCGCGTTCGGGACGACCCTGGAGTCGATTCCGTCATCAGTCCCGTACATAGCGGTCGATCCCGAACGCAAATCGCGCTGGAAAGCGCGGCTCGGTCCTTTCACCGAACTCGCCGTCGGATTGGTCTGGGCCGGAAGTCCCAAGCACAAGCGCGATCGTCATCGTTCCATGCCGCTCAGGCAGCTCGAGCCGCTGTTCGATATCCCCGGGGTTCGGTTCATCTCGCTGCAAAAAGGATCCGCTGTAGAGGAGATCGACTCGTTCGCGCCGGCGGCGGAATTCGTCAATCTCGGTCCCGAGTTGGAGGATTTCGCCGACGCAGCCGCCGTTATCGATCAGCTCGATCTCGTCATCGGCGTCGACACCGCCGTCGTCCATCTCGCTGGAGCATTGGCTCGGCCTGTATGGACGCTCATTCCAACGCCGTGCGATTGGCGCTGGCTCGTCGATCGCGACGATAGCCCGTGGTACCCGACGATGCGCCTTTTTCGCCAGCCCACCAATGGTGATTGGCAATCGGTCGTCGAGCGCGTCAGGACACAACTCGAAGAATGGGTTCGTCGGGGCGCCGCGCCCGCGAACGCCACTCTTTCGGCGGTCGGTTCGGCAAATCAACCGGAAGTACGAACGACGATATCAGCGTCCGACAACTTCAGCGCTGTCGCCGAAACGCGATACGGCATCATCCAGTACCTGCCGCAACCAGCCGCGATCGCGAACTCGCTCCAACTTTACGGCGAGTATCTGCAATCGCAGATCGACATGTTGCGGCGCGTGGTCCAGGCGAACGACACGATCGTCGAAGTTGGAGCCGGCGTCGGCGCCCATACGATCGCGCTGGCAAGCCTTTGCAATAATGTCGTCGCGTACGAGGAGGATCCGATTGCACGCCGTGTGCTGCGACAAAACCTGAGCGCAAACAAGGTTCGAAACATCACCGTAATGTCCGCGACCGGAACGGGTCCGAACAAGATCGAGACGACCAATCCGTCGAGATCACTTGCCATCGACGGGCTCGCACTGACTCGGCTCGCTTTGATCAAGGTCAACGAGCCCGTGTCCCTTTCGGAGGTCATCGCCGGCGCAGAGGGAGCGTTGTGGCGACTGCGGCCCGCCGTTTTCGCCGCGGTCACCGATCCGGTCCAACAAACCGCCTTCCACGAACGAATGGTTACCTTCGGCTATCGATGCTGGCGCGTCGAAACGCCGTTGTTCAACGCTGACAATTTCAACTTGCGCCAGCAAAATGTGTTCGGCGGTCGATCTGCGCTTGCGGTGCTCGCGATACCCGAGGAGGTCGATATTGCACTCCCAACGGCGTGCGATGAAATTCGATGAGCCATGCGGCGCCGGCCCCGGCGGCATCGTCGCGACGGTAGGCGAACTTAACGACGCAGCACGCTATGCCGAGGCCTTGGCGCTCATCGATCGGGCGCTTGAACAAAGCCCTCGCGATGCCGCGTTGCTGGTGGCTCGCGGCACGACGTTGTACGAGTGGGGCCGCATCATCGAAGCACGAGAGACGTACATGCGCGCGCAAGCACTCGGTGCGCGCAGTGCCGACCTGTCGCTCAAGCTCGGCTGGTGCTGTGCGGCGACGGGCCTGCATCGCGAATCGGTTCAGTGGATGGCGTCGGCGGTCGCCACCGATCCAGACTCGGTAGAAGCGCGATTCGGACTCGCTACCGTCCTCTCCAATGTCGGCCAAACACAAGAATCACAAAGGCAGCTCGAATTCGTGCTGGCGCGGGAGCCTCGGCATTACCAAGCCCTCATTCAGCTCGGCGAGCAAAAACTCGCGTCCAAGGACTTCGCCGCCGCTGAGAATCTATTTCGCAATGCGATCGCAGCGGAGCCTCGCAATCCGATCGGATGGCTGACGCTCACCACGGTTCTCGATCGTCAGGGATGTTCGGACGAAGCGGCCGAAGCGGTGGAAAACGCGCAGCGTCTCGAACTGGAGACGGGCGTCGACATCGAAAACTTCATCAGTCTTGCGGTTGTGAAGAGTGATGGCGGTCGGTTCGATGAAGCTCGGAGAATTTTCGAAGCGAATCTGTCGGAGAAGCCAAGTCCGAGCGCGCATGTCGCATACGCCTTTGTTTTGCTGCGCCTGGGCCTGCTGCGCGAAGGCTGGGATCACTATGAGTTTCGGTTGATGCAGCCGAACCGGCTGGCCGACCGACCCCGCTACGGCAAGCCTGCGTGGACCGGTCAAGACCTGCAGGGGCAGACAATTGTGCTGCGTCGCGAGCAGGGTTTCGGCGATGCAATTCAGTTCGTCCGATACGCGCCAATGCTGAAAGCGCTCGGAGCGACGGTCTGGCTGCAGATCGGCGCTGGAATGTCTGATCTTGCCAAGGGATTCGCCGGCGTTGATCGCGTGTTCGCCGACGGCGATGCGTTGCCGGATTTCGACTATTACATCCACCTGCCCAGCCTCCCTCGACTTTTCGGGACGGACCTCCAGACGATTCCGTCGCACGTACCTTACCTGCGGACGAGCGACGAGCATCTCACGAAATGGAAGAAGCGCTTGGGCGAGGTTTCCGCCTTCAAAGTGGGCCTGGTGTGGGCCGGTCATCCGAATCATCTACGCGATTGGGAGCGTTCGATTGCGTTGAAAATGCTAAAGCCATTGGCCGAGGTCGAAGGCGTACGGCTGCTCTCCTTGCAGAAGGGTGACGCAAGTGCGGAGCTCGTTTCATCGAGCGAATTTCCGATCGAAGACCTGTCTCGCGATCTGGGCGATTTCAGCGACACGGCTGCGGCGATTCAGCAAATGGACTTGGTTATTTCCGTCGACACGGCCGTTGCACATCTCGCTGGCTCGATGGCGAAGCCCGTCTGGTTGCTGTTGCCCAAGATCTGCGACTTTCGATGGCTGGAATCGCGCACGGATAGTCCCTGGTATCCGACGATGCGCCTGTTTCGCCAGGAGCGCCGCGGCGAATGGAATGACGTCGTTCTGCGTGCGTCCAAAGCGTTGAAATCACTGGTCGGAGGCGGCGGCGAGCCCACGCAGGCGGCCGGCCGGACACCGATGGGCCGAGCGGTCATGGCAGAGCCGAGACCGACGCCATACCCGCCGCCTCCCGCGGCGGCACCCTATAGCGCGTTGACGGATACGCGATTTGGACTGCTTCAATACTGGCCGCAAGAGGATCTGGTCGGCGATTCGTTGCGATGGCAGGGTGAATGCCTTCAACCCATTCTCGACGCGCTGATGTCGTTGATAAGAACTGGCGCGACAATCCTCGAAACGGACGCTGGCGTCGGCTTTCATGCGCTCGCGCTGGCAAATGCCGTTGGACCGGGCGGCCACGTCATCGCGTATGAGGATCGGCCACTCCACAGGCGACTCTTGGCGCAGAACGCTGCAGCAAACCAGGTCCGGAACATCACCATAATGAGGCGACGCATCGCCGATGCGCTGGAACCCCTTGATGTGGTCGAAACGGTCGACCAGCTGGGACTAGAGCGGCTCGACATCCTGAAAATCAATCGCGCCGATCATGCGGCGCAAGTCGTTGCCGGCGCATCCGACACGATTTGGCGCCTGCGGCCGCTGCTGATCGTAGCGGGCCTGCGCGGCGAGGGTATCCAATCAATCGTCGGGATTGCGCGCGACTTCGGCTATCGGTCATTTTCCCGTGATGTCCCATGGTTCAATCCGCAAAATTTCAATCGCCGCAGCGAAGATGTCTTTGGTGACAGAACCGATACAGTGCTGCTTGGGGTGCCCGAGGAACGCGAGGGATTCGCGTCCCCGGAGGGGTATCGTGATATATCATGAAGTTCAAGTCTGCGAGCTAGACGCTCTCGCGTTTGCACCTCAGTCACGATTATTCAATTGGACCGGACAAAGCCATGGCACTGTTGAAATTCCTCGACACGAAAGACATCGAAGAGTTTGCGACGACGCTCGCAGCAGACCTGGGACGACGCTTTCCTCCTGCCTCGGAAGCGCGGACCGATCCTGGCGCAAAACATCAAATCAAGGTGATTCTCGAGGGGCTCGGTGCGCGAGCGGTCCGCTATCACAAGGAGCACAAGCTCGGCGTCTACAAGAAAGCCAAGCTCGGCAACGTCTTCAAGTGGAAGCTGCGGGACCTCGGATTCAGCGAGGATTTTGCGGAGCGCGCCACGAAAGAGATCATCACGCGGCTGGCCGTCAATTAAGGCTTGCGGCCGCCGATGTCGCTGCTGCGAAAAGTCTTCTCGGTTCGACCACGCCAAGAGACCGCTTCCAGAGGCCCTCGCAGTGGCGCGCGAACGTACGGCGATTCAAGCAAGACTCGGATCAACGCCTCATTGGACGTTGGCGAACGCGGCTCTGTCGTCCGCACGATCGATGAATTGATTGCATCGGACGAGTTGGTCGAGGCGCTGGCTGTGATCGACCGCAGCCTTGCAACCGAACCCTCCGACCCGGAGTTTTTGCTTTTGCGAAGCACTACGATGATGCGGCTCGGCCGCATCGAAGAGGCCATCGAATGCTGTGATCGCGCGCAGAAGCTGAGTCTCGATACGGCCGCGTTCCACTCGCAGATAGGCTTTGCGCTCATGACAATGGGTCGCACGGATGCCGCCGAAGCCGCGATGCGCAGGGCGCTTGCAATCGACCCCGACTCCGGGAAGCTGCATCTCGGACTTGGACTTGCCTTACAGGCGCAAAAGCGCAATCAGGAAGCGATCGCAGCGTTCGAACGCGCCCTTGCCTTACAGCCGAATCAATTCGATTGCCTGATCGGCCTCTCCGCCTGCGCACTCGGGGCGGGAGATCCAAGCGCTGGCGAAGCATACGCACGACGCGCCATTGCGCTCGACGCGAGGAGGCCCATCGCGTGGAATCATCTCGGCATCGCGCTGGACCAACAGGATCGCTTTCAGGAGGCAAAAGAAACCTTTCAACACGTCGAAAGCCTCGCACTCTCGCCCCGCGACATCATTGACGGCTTCACGAATGTAGGAATCGGTTTGCACGATGCCGGACGCATCGACGAAGCCATTGCCGTTTACCGCCATAACTTGCCGCAATGGCCGTCGGTTCCTGCACACTTGTCCTACGCGCTGTCCCTCCTTACGACGGAACAGTTCAGCGAAGGTTGGGAACAATACGAGTTCCGCCTGTTCAAGGAAGATGCGCTCTTGCGCAGACGCGACTTTGAGCGGCCGACCTGGTCCGGGCAAAGCCTTCAGGGCCGCACTGTGCTGCTTCGTGCCGAGCAAGGTGCCGGCGACACGATCCAGTTTCTGCGCTATGCACCCCAACTCAAGGCGCTTGGAGCCGCCGTGATCGTTCACTTTCAGCGCGGCTTTGGGAAACTGGCCGGACGGTTCGACGGCGTCGATTCGTTTATCGAAGAGGGCGCGCTTCCCGGGCACGATTTCCAGGCGCATCTGCTTAGCCTTCCGCGCGTTTTCGCAACCGATCTCGCTTCAATACCGGCACAGGTGCCATACGTCGATGCCGATCCCGACGATGTCGAGCGGTGGCGCGGCAGACTCAATGGTAACGGCAAGCTTCGCGTCGGACTGGTCTGGGCGGGGAACGCGGGTCACCGCAAGGATCGATACCGTTCGCTTGCGTTGCGCTCGATGTTGCCGCTTTTGCAACTGGAGGGCGTGCAGTTCTTCTCGCTTCAGAAAGGCGAACCTGCAGCGGAGATCAACGACGTCCGCGATCAGCTCGATCTGATCGATCTAGGGCCGGAGCTCGACGACTACTCGGACACTGCCGCAGTCGTAAGTCAACTCGATCTTATTATCAGCGTGGATACTTCGGTCGCTCATCTTGCAGGCGCGATGGCCAAGCCGATCTGGACCTTGCTACCCATGCCATCGGACTGGCGTTGGTTGCTTGCTCGCGAAGACACGCCTTGGTATCCCACCATGCGCTTGTTCCGACAGACGAGTCGTGGAAACTGGACAAACGTCGTCGATCGCGTCACGCAAGCGCTTCAGCAGACTCTTCGCGCCGGCGAAACCGCCGCTTCGATGAACCCCGGCCTACGCGAATCGACACCTTCTGCTGAGGCGCATGTACCGCTTGAGCGCGCGACGGTGCGCACGAAGCCCTCCGCGCTATCAGCGGTTGCTGAAACAAGAATGGGACTGCTTCAATTCTTTCCGAGCGACGAAGCGACCGGACCATCGATCGAGTTCTACGGCGAATATTTGCAGCCACAGCTTGATTTGCTCGGCTACTTGATTCGACCTGGCGACGTTATTCTCGAGGCCTTTGCGAACGTCGGAGCCCACACACTTGCGTTGTCCAAGGCAGTCGGCGGGTCGGGAGCTGTCATCGCATACGAAACGCATCCTGTCCTGAATCAGGTTCTGCGCCAAAACTTGGCTGCCAACAAAGCCGGGAACGTCACGGTCATCGATAGAGTTCTTGCCGGATCGTCGGGTGACTCCCATTCGATGCGCGAGCGGGAGAACGTGGACGGCTTGGCGCTCGAGCGCTTGTCGCTGCTCAAACTGAGCGAAGCGGTTGAGCTCGGTGAAGTGTTAAAGGGAGCCGCGAATACGCTGTGGAATTTGCGGCCGACCGTCTTTTCATCGGTGCGTACTGAGGTGATTTTGGGCGAGTTGGCAGATCAGCTGAAGGAGTTCGGTTATCGCTGCTGGCGATTTGAAGCCGCGCTTTTCAATCCAGAAAATTTTAATCGGCGCGAAAACGACATCTTCGCGGGCCGCGCGGCGCTTGCACTGGTGGCCATGCCAGAAGAATTCGGCGATGAACTCTCTTTGCCGGGATGTACGGAGTTGATACGTTGAGGACTTCCCTGTAATCGAATCGTCCGTCAACGCACAATTTCTAACAAAGACCATACTGCTCCGTGGACAAAAGCCTCGTAATAGTCCTTTCAGGCCATGGCGCGAATGACGCCATCAGGGGCCTGATGGTCGACTATGCGGACGTGCTGTCGCAGGCTGGGCTTTCGGTGATCCAAGTATCTTTCGAACCGGGCGAAATCGAGTACGTCTTCGATCTGATGCGTCAGGGCCAAGTGCGGTTTGCGATGACTTGGTTGGGCATGGGCCAGGAAATGTCCGCAAAGATCGAGGGCAGCGGGGCGCCGGTGAACGCGTTCGAGTTCTTTCGCGTTCCGCTCGTCAAGATCCAAGGCGATCTTCCGGCATACTTCATCGATCGGCACCGAGACGTTCCCCGGAACACGATCAATCTCTATCAGGCGGACGAATTCGTCGAGTTCCGAAAGAACTGGTTACGCGACTCGGTGTCGTTGACGACCACCTTGCCACCGATGGCGATGGTTCCAATCGATCGCGCTGCCATCGATTTCGCATCGCGCAAGCAGGGAACTCTGTACTTTCTCAAGAACGGCAATCCTCCCGCCGGCTTGGAGCAATTATGGAGCGAGAGACTTTCGCCGCGCGTCGCCGCGATGACGTTGCGCATGGCGCACGAACTCAAGTCGACGCTCCGGTCTCGGGGTCCGTTACATCTCGGCGACTGGGTCGCGGGATTTCTCGAGGCAGCCGGTCTCGGAAGCGTGATTCCGCCACGTCTGGTCTGGTTCTTCGCCGCGCAAATGGACGATTATTTACGAAGGATCAAAAGCACGCTCATCGCAGAGGCTATTCTGGACTTCCCGGTTGTTGTGCAGGGAAACTTCTGGGATCACGTCGATTTTGCCGGGAAGCGCGCGCGGAGGGCGCCGGGAGCCGATGTCTTTGCGAGCCAGGAGATCGTTCATAAGCAGCTCGGCGTGATCGACATGTCCGCCAATGTCGATAGCTGGCCCCATGACCGGGTGCAAAGGGCGGCCGGCTCGTATTCACTCGTTCTCACCAACACGCAAGGCTGGCTGCGCGATCGCTTTCCCGACTTCACCGATCTTACGTTCGAATTCGACCCAGGTTCGATTGCCGAGCGCGTTGCCGACGTCCTGCGTCACCCCGACCGCTACATCGATCTGGCGGTGGCGTTCGGAGAGCGCTTCCGCGAGGTTTTTCCGCGCGAAGCGTTTGCTGCGCGGGTGCTGTCGCTGGTGGAGCACACGTCTTTACTTTGGGACCAGCCACATCCGAAGCTCCAAGACTTTTTCGTATGGTCACGATCGTAAAGGCGCAATGCAGTCCGGTTATCGGTCGATTCTGCGACCGTAGACGACACCTGTTATCGCTTTGGACGCTCGAACAACGAGCGCGCTGATGCAAGCTAAAATTCGAAGGCTGAGAGTCGATTCATTCGCCAATATCGACGACCATTTCTTTTCTGAGGAAGTCCGCGTATCGCTTGCCCGCCTCGGGATTGTGGGCACGGAATATCGTGGCCAGGGATCGCAACGCGACGACCGCCGTGGAGTCATCGAGAACGTCGTGCATTGCGTCTGATATTCCGGCTTCTTTGAAGTGCGCTTCGTATTTGGCGGGATTCTTATCGTAGGTCATGCGGAATCGGGCAAACAACTCGATGAAGACTTTGTCGGCATCCGAAAGCCGGTCGGCAAATTGCCCATCGGGTATTCCACGATAGAGATACAGGCTCGCATATTCGCAGCCGAGCCAGTAGTGGTAGTAAAAAATGTAAAGCCACGGAGGAAGCCCCATCGCATCGACTGACCCGGCAATATTCTCGAGGTGGCCAGGCAGTTCATCGGAATCACGATTTCTATACACCGTTAGCCCCTGGCGCAATCCCTTGACCGGTCCTCCCAGTAGCGCGACCTGACTCAACATTTGATCTTGAAAGTACAACGCGAACGGGTGCCGGTTTGTGAACTCGCCGAAGGACAATAGGTTCGATCTACGATGGGTACCGAGCGCAAGCCAATTAACGTCATGCTCCCATAAAGAATAGCGAATATAGTCGAGTGCTCGCTGAACCGCATCGACTCCCATGAATCGGTCGTCAAAGCATGTCAAGCCGGCATTCGTCCGCGGAGGAATCGCTGCAAAAAACCCCGTGCATGCCGAACATTGCGGATTCTGGTCGAGAAACGCGGCATTTGAAAACACGCTGGGGTGAATCCAGTCGTCATCACCCAACATTTGCACATATTCTCCATCGGATCGGGCGATTAAGTGCTTGACATTGCCATGCACTCCAATGTTCGTGGGGTGAAGGTGCAGGCGAATGCGCGGTGACTTAAGGCGCTTTAGAAATTCATGCTTTTCAGGGTCGCAACTATTGTCGCCGATATGGAGCACCACGTCGTAAGTCGGTTCCTCAACTATCTCGTCCAAATAGCTCAGGTAGCCGCGGACGTAAGAATTCCATCGGTAGGTAGGCAGCAAGAGATCAAGCGTGGCCAATGTGGCGGGTTCTAGTTGTTACTGGGGACCGACCGGCGTCAAAAGCACGCCAACGGCTAGACCGACCCTATATCGCAGAAGCGTTGACGCGCCGAAGATAGCCGCGCGACGCAGTGCTTATAAGCAGCTTGCCATCAAGAGTTACATCCGAAACCAGCTTCAATCTTTTCCCGTCCGCGGCGCGAATGTCCTGGTTGGTGAGTTCGGACAAGTAACGTTCTACGGCCGTAAGCGGGCTGTTGCCTCTCGCCCAAGGACGGTCCATGTTAAGGTCGTCGGGAGACCACTCGACCACAGTATCGAAGACCACACAGTAACTATTTTCGCTCACCAATGGGGCGTAAGCGATGAGCTCGGAAAATACGTGATCGGAGGTATGGTCCGAGTCTAAGCAGACTAAGATGCGTTCGTACTTGGCGGCGTATTCATGGACACGCTTGACAATTTGTGCGTCGATGGACGACCCCTCGATCATGTCAATTCGATGCGCCATTGGATGTGACTCGATTGCAATCCGGTTGTGGTTGCGAATCTCGATATCGATGCCGAGTACGCGCCGCTTAGTGGAGTTGGGATCAAGCGTTCGTCGACTTTCGACTGCGTCGCAATAGTCCAACAGCGCCATCATAGAAGCGCTAAGAATCAATGATCCCCCGTGAGCGATGCCAGTCTCGATGATGAGATCAGGTCGAATCTGCCAAATTAGTTCCTGGATCGCAACAATATCCTGAGGGAATTGAATGACTGGCCGGCCAAACGATTTGAAGTGATACGTGTACTTGTATTTGGCGCTTGCATGCATCCATTGAAGACTCAGGGCCGCAAGTTGCTCATCCATCGCGGCTTGAGCAATCTCGAACTGGCAATCTTCGTCAAATGCATTAGGTGCATTCATGGACGGATAGCGGGCTGTTGAGCCATCTTGTACAAGAAAATCGTGAATTCCCACAGCGGGTAATCGTGTCGCAGGACAACCCAAGGCGTGAGGGTTCTCGCGTATTTAAACATTTGTTCCGGGTCGTAGTGGTAATTGTGTGCTCGCTGAAAATTTACGTACGTCGTCAAGAAGTTGAGCCCGATTCCCTCGTTGCACAGCGCGAACATACGGCTGATCACTGCTCGGCTATGTGCAAGGTTATCCGAGATACGAAAACTGAGCGCCCCAGAGAGCAGCATGTAGTCGAAGCGCTCAGCGAACGATTCGTCAAGTATGTCGCGATTAAGGAATCGCGCGTTGGGAAAACGCCTCGCCGACTCATCGACCAGCGAAGGAGCCAGCTCGATCCCCGTGTAGCGGATGTCGGCAGCTCGGTCCAGTAGATAGCCATAGAGATCGCCGAAGCCAGATCCGACATCGCAGATGCTCTTGCCTTTTAAGTCACCGATGGAGGCCAATACACCGAATCTCAGTTGCTGATCCTGCGGGGTGTTCCATCCTAGAGTCTTTACGTTAGCCCCGTGCTCCTTGAAGCGATCCTCGTAAAGTGCAACGACTTTGTCCCTGTCGTCTTTGTTCATGGAATCGTGATAGTGATGAGACGCTTGATCCGATCCAGCGCGCGGCAGATTGACTGGAGCGATTCCGTGCCAACCGATACGCGGACAAAACCATCGCAGCTATTGCCATATCCGATACCGGGGACGACACAAATGCTGTCTTCCTCAAGAAGCCGGTCACAGAAGGCTTCCGACCCCAAGGCAGATGGGACAATGGAAACGAACAGATAATAGGTCGAGTCTCCTTGCAGCTGACTTAAGCCAATTTCACTGGCGTATCGCGAAACCGCCTGGCGCTTCTCAACGACAGCTCGAATTTGCGGGCGCGTGACTTCTAAAATCCTGTCGAAGTGACGTTCGGCATAGTGCTGCAGGATGGTTGCAGGGCAAGTGATTAAGTGCTGATTGACTTTTAATACCTGGTCGATGAGTCTCTCATGGGCAATCACGTACCCGAGTCGCCAACCAGAAAGACCGAAATTCTTCGAAAGCGAATTGCAGACGGCAACGTGAGATTTCGCTTCGTCCAAGGCGGCAAACGAGAAGAAACGTTGATCGATCAAGAATTCGCTGTAAGCCTCGTCTGAGAGCACAAGAAGATTGTATGCGCGCGCCATATCCATGATCGCCCCCATACGGTCTTCATCGAGCACCGATCCCCGAGGATTCGATGGATTATTTACGACGAGAACCCGGGTTCTCGCAGTTATGAATCGAGGGAAGTCCCGAACGTCAACATCATAAGGAATTTGGACCGGAAACCCATAAGCAAGACGAACTTGCTCAGGGTAGCTTACCCAAAGCGGTTCATGCATCAGGACTTCATCACCCGGGTTGAGCATGCTCATAAAAATGAAGTGAATCGCTGCCTTTGAACCAGCAGTTATAAGTATTTCCGTTTCAGGATTGACTCGCACTCCATATTCCTGCAAGTAGTAGTCGGCAATTCGATTCCGCAGTGCTGGCACCCCGCGAGAATGGGAGTAATGCAAGCCGTCGGGCAAAGGCAATTGCGCGAAATCCTGCAGTGGAATGTCGAAGAATGCTTCACCTAGGGACAGCACAGTCAGGTCTCGTCCAGCGCGTTTCAACTCGTAAGCGCGATTGTTGTATTTGATAGACATGGCCTGGTGCGCTGCGGTTACGGCATTGGAAAAGCGGGTGAGGGGGCCGTTCATTGTCGGGGGTCCCAATCTGGCCAAATCTTTTGGCTGTTTAAAAAGAGTACAGAAGCCAGCTGCTCATCGGTCAATCCCGCGGGCCTTGCCCATTGCAGCATCTCTAGCCATTGATCTGCCTGCGTTGCAGAGGGCCAGTCGCTTCCGAAAAGCACCCGGTCCGGCGAATGAGTTAAGTAACGCTGGAGGGGTCGCAACAAATCGGACCCAGCGTAATACGACAACGAGGCAGAAAAATCAAAAAGCACGTTTCGTAACCCGCCGACGTGCGCGCGAAACGCCCAAGATTCATAGCCGCCACCATGTGTGGCCAAAATCCAGCAATCCGAAATGGATTGCGCCAGGACCGCTACCAACTCAAGGCTGCAATTGAAAGCAAAATCGCCCCCCCATGGAAAGCAATGGACCATGACTCCCTTAGGACGCGGACCTAGCCGCTTAACTGCGGCAACGACACCAGGAATCTTGGTGCGATCGATGCGCTGGATCTGAGGATGTATCTTCACCCATCCACAACTCAATTCGCGAGGCAAATCGTTGACAAGGTCCAGGGATGGAATCAATTGCAGCCACGGTGGAATTTTGGACGCATTATTTAGCACTATGTCCAATTCGGATGTGGTGTTTAGAACGATATTCCCGCCAACACATGCCGAATCGGCCTCGATCATTCTAAGAAGATCATCCAGGCCTTTCTCATCTGCGTTTCTCAGATGCAAATGCGCGTCGAAATAGCGGATGGGAGTCATTCGTATTCCACCGACACGAGCTCGCGAATTGTTGCGCATGACTTATCCACGGTGTCTCGGTCTTCGCCGAAGACAATGAAATGGCCCACCCGACTCGTGTCGTCCTCAGGCCTCGAGAGCAGGTCGCCTGGCGCGAACGCCAAACGTATATCCGCTACGGATTTGGAGGCCGCCTTCACGCCGCGAATGGCCTTAACTCGCCCGCTTGGAAATGAAAAGAACTCCAGGGCCGCGGAACGCTGCAATGGCGTTGGAGTATTTACCGATGCACCTTCGAGACGATCCAGCAACAAATCATAAACGCTGATTCCACTGACCCAAGGAACGATCAGTGGCGCGATGCGTGTTCCACCCCCGCGCGCGGCAATTTCGACCAAATAGGGCCTGTTTTGATGCATCCTGAACTCTGCGTGTGTCAAACCGTCGACGAGTCCCAGAACCTTCACGATCTTGTCGGTAACCTCGCGAATTTCCGCCAGCACCGATGGCTCAAATCGCGGGGGATAGGCAAGACGCCTGGCGACGCAGGGATTGAAATCGTAGTGCTCCTTTTCGGACACGGCCAAAACTGAATGAAGGCCATTTAAGCAGATGCCTTCGACAGTAATCTCCAACCCTTCGACGAATCGCTCGACTAGGAGCGATCCGAGCGCGCCCGAGTGAGCCATAGAGCGCGGAAACGAGTCTCGAAGCTCATTAGCGTCGTTGCTCTTGAACACGCCGATCGAGCTTTGCGCTCGCCTTGGTTTCACAATGACCGGATATCCAATCTCTGCGGCAAATGCCGCGGCATCATCGAATCGGGTAACTGGCCGGTAGGCCGGCATGAATATGTTGTGTCCCTCAAGGCTTTGCCGCATAACGAGCTTGTCGGTAAAGCGCATTGCAACGTCGGGCCGAATTCCGGGAAGATTCAAGCGCTCGTTCAATTTCGCCGCGACCGGTACTACCCGATCAGTTTGTTCTGCAAGGACGAAACGGGGTCGATGTTCCGTCGCCACAGCCAAGACGGCTTCGACGTCGCTTGTATCTACCTCGGCGAATGTGTCTGCGTTCGCGCGCCCCGGGCATAAAGGCGATCGATCCGCAACGAGTACATGGTAACCGCGCAATCGAACCGTTCGGATCAAATCGAGCTGCCATTGCCCGCCGCCGAGACACATCACGATTGGCTCTTTCATACGCAAGCCTTGCCGACAACGTCCTAAGCGTGCCCGCTAAGATGTGCACGAACCAAGTCAACGACGCGATCCATTTCGGCTTCCAGTAGTTCGTGATACGAGGGTAAGTTGATTGCTCGCTCGTAGAGGTCATAACTGACGATATTCAACTGTTGATGCTCAAATGTTGGCAGCATGCTGAGCGGCCAGAAGAAAACGCGCCCATCAATGTTGTTCGCGCGAAACGCCGCCAATAGCTTGTCGCGATCGAAAGCAACGGTTTGATCAACGACGAGCGTCGGCATCCAAAACCCGTTTACCGTTCCGGCCGGCTCGGGATTCATTGAAATCGGCAAATGGCGCAAATGCTCTGCGTAGTACTCGAACACGCGACGCTTGCCTGCGATGAGCTCGTCGATCCGCTCCATTTGCGCGCAGCCGATGGCCGCCTGGATGTTCGACATCTTGTACTTGAACCCGACGACGTCCGGCCAGAATTGCTTCGTCTGTCCGCGCACTCGTCCGTGATTGCTGAGCGTCAGGACCTTCTCGTACAAATGATCGTCATCGGTCACGAACATCCCGCCTTCACCGGTCGTTACCGTCTTCGTGCCGTGGAACGAAAAGGTGGCGAAGCGCCCCATCGACCCCGCGCGGCGCCCATGCCAGATCGAGCCGATCGCCTCCGCGGCGTCCTCGATTACGGGAATGCCGTGCCGGGCGCCGATCGCAAGCAGCGCGTCCATGTCGCAAAGGTTGCCGTAGAGATGAACAGCGATGATTGCTTTCGTGCGCGGCGTAACGGCCGACTCGATGCATGCGGGATCGATGCACCAGGTGTCGGGTAGCACGTCGACGAACACCGGCGTTGCACCAAGATATGTGATCGGCGCTGCCGAGGCGATCCAGTTGATGTCCGCGAGGATCACCTCGTCGCCGGGACCGACGTCGAGCGCACAAAGACCGAGATGCAGCGCGCCGGTGCAGCTCGACGTCGCAATCGCGTGCTTGACGCCGAGATGCCGTCGAAATGCGGATTCGAAGCGGTGAATGTATTCGTAGCACCGATCGCCCCACCCATGTGCCGCCGCATCGGTCGCGTAACGAATCTCGCGTTCCGTGATCGACGGCTTCGTGTAGTAGATGCGTGGCGACTCGCCCGACGAATCAGGCATGTTGTATCTCCAAGCGCGGGATGGCGACGGCGAATCGGCCGCCCCAGGTACGGACGGCATGCTGCTGCGCTTTCACCTCGTCGATGAGGTTCCATGGCAGAACCAGCACCGTGCCGGGTCGATTTTCGCGCAACGCCGACGGCGTCAGGATCGGAATGCGCGAACCCGGAAGATATTTTCCCTGCTTCGACGGCGCCGCGTCGCAAACGTAGGGTAACAAGTCCGCTTTGACGCCCGCGAAGTTGAGCAGCGTATTTCCCTTCGCAGCGGCGCCATAGGCGGCGACGGGCCGGCCGGCGCGTTTCTCCGCGATGAGAAAGAGCAGCAAATCGTCCTTGATGCGTTCCGCTTTGGATTGAAAGTCGCGGTAGGCCGCATGCGATTTCAGGCCGAGCTTCTCTTCGAGGGCAATCAGTCGGGGTATCGCGTCGGTCGTCTGGCGCCGATCGACCGCGTGGCAGACGAATACCCGGAGGCTGCCGCCATGCGTGGGCAGCTCTTCGACGTCGAAGACGCGGAGTCCCGCGCACTCGAAGATCCTGGCGGCGGCAAGCAGAGAAAGATAAGAAAAGTGCTCGTGGTACGCGGTGTCGAATTGAACGCCTTCGATCATCCGCATCACATGAGGAAACTCGAGCGTGATTGTGCCGTTCGGCTTGAGCAAAGCCTTGAGACCGGCGGAGAAGTCATTGATGTCGGGAACATGCGCGAATACGTTGTTGCCCACGAGCAGATCGGCGGACAGACCTTCGCGTACGAGCTCTTCGGCGAACGATTTCGTGAAGAACCGGCGCCGGACCGGGATCCCCTGCGCTTCGGCAACCGATGCGGTGTTCGCAGTGGGTTCAATGCCGAGACAGGGAATCTTGGCGCTGACAAAGTTGCGCAACAGATAACCGTCGTTCGACGCGATCTCGATCACGAGACTTTTCGGCCCGAGTGAAAACCGGTTCCTGGCCATATCGCAGTAGCGAGCGGCATGGTCGAGCCACGTTTGCGATACGGATGAGAAGTATGCGTAACCGGAATCGAAGAGCTCGTTGGGCGCCGCGTAGTCCTCGGTTTGCACGAGCCAACACCTATCGCAGACCAGAAGCTTCAAAGGGTAGGTGACTTCGGGCGAGGAAAGCTGCTCCGCCGTTCGATACGCATTCGACGGAGGCGCGAAGCCCAAGTCGAGGAATACATTGCCGAGCGACGCGTTGCAGTGGCGGCAGTTCATGCGTCGAGGCCTTCGAAGTTCGGCGAAAGCGCCGGCAAGCGTCGGTCGCGGTCCGAAAGTCCGCCCTTCGCCGGAATCGGCAGCGGCCATGAGATCGCCAGCCGCGGATCGTCCCATGCGACGCCGGATTCGCTGGTCTGTGCATAGCTCGCCGTGTGAAGATAGAGCAGTTCACAATCGCCGGCGAGCGTCTGAAAGCCGTGTGCGCAGCCTTCCGGAATGATCATCATCCGTGCGTTATCAGCATCGAGCTCTTCCGCGTACCATTTCAAGAATGTGGAAGAGTCGCGCCGAAGATCGACCGCCACATCCCAGACGGTCCCGCGCAGGCAGCGAACGAATTTCATTTCTGCATGCGGGGGGCGCTGAAAATGCAGCCCGCGAATGGCGCCGACTTGGCGCGTCGTCGAGCAATTGATTTGAACGATCTTGCGACGGCCCACGATATCGGCGAGCTCGCTCGCGCAGAACAGTCGTCCGAAGCTTCCGCGCTCGTCGCGATGGAAAACGGTTTCCACGACGGCAACCCCCCGCAGCGGCGTCGCGCTGACGTTCATTGCGATGCCGCCACGGCATGCTGCGTGTCGAGCGCTGCGATGTATTCGCCTAGTTGGGCGCGGCTTTCGACAACGCCGTCGGCAAGAAAGCGTCGATACCATTGGGCGGTCTTGGCCAGCGCGTCGTCGAGCGACCAGATGGAGCGCCAACCGAGCTGCTCTTGTGCTTTGCTGCTGTCGAGCGCGAGCCACTGCGCTTCGGCGAGAGAAGCGGACGTCGCGTCGCGCCACCGCAGACCGGGCCAGTGGTTGTGCAATATGGTGAGGACATCGCGCACAGTACGTTCATCGGCGCTTTCAGGGCCGAAGTTCCATGCTGCGGCAAATTCGAGTCGTCGTTCGAGCAAGCGTGCGCCCAGCTGAAGATACCCATTGGCGCACTCGAGGACATGCTGCCAGGGTCTCGTTGCGGCTGGCGAGCGCACCGCCAACGACTGATCCGCCACACGAGCTCTGACGAGGTCGGGTATCAGCCGATCCTCTGCCCAATCCCCGCCTCCGATGACGTTTCCGGCGCGCGCAGTCGCGACGAGCGCGGAACCCGGCCTGTTGAAATAGGCATCGCGATAGCTGGCCGCAACCATCTCGGCCGCCGCCTTCGACGCGCTGTACGGATCGTGACCGCCGAGCGGATCACCCTCGCGATAACGTCGTCCCGCGCCGCGATTGTCGTAACACTTGTCCGATGTCACGACAACGATCGCGCTCACGCCTCCCGCGAGTCGACATGCCTCGAGCACGCTGGCGGTGCCGCCGACGTTCGTCGACCACGTTTCGAGCGGGTCACCATACGAACGGCGGACCAACGATTGCGCGGCGAGATGAAACACGATGTTTGGTTTCGCGTCCGCGACGATTTTGGTGAGGGCCTCGGTTTGTCGTATGTCGACGCGGTGGTCGGCCGCGATTTGAAGTTCGAGCAGGTCCCAATGGTTGGGTGTCGTCGATCGCGGCAGCGCGACACCAGTCACCGTTGCACCGAGCTCAGCGAGCCACAGCGCAAGCCAACTTCCCTTGAATCCGGTGTGCCCGGTGACGAGCGCGCGGCATCCATCGTAGCGTTCGCGAAGCTGCGCTGCTACCAAAGCTTCCACGGCGCGCGCCCCGATGTCCACAACTCTTCCAGGTGAGTCTTGTCGCGCATCGTGTCCATGGCTTGCCAGAAGCCGGTGTGTTGGTACGCGCGGAGCTGATCATCCTCGGCGAGCTTGGCAAGCGGTTCGGATTCCCACGATGTGCTGTCGCCGTCGATGTAATCGAGCACGGTGGGCTGCAAGACAAAGAAGCCGCCGTTGACCCAGGCGCCGTCTCCCGCGGGCTTCTCTTGAAAGCTCGTGACGCGCGCGTCTTCGACCAGCACGGCACCGTAGCGCCCGGGGGGTTGGATCGCGGTGAGCGTCGCAAGCCGACCGTGTCCGCGGTGGAAGTCCAGCAGCTTGCCGAGATCGATGTCGCAGACGCCGTCGCCATACGTGAAGCAGAACGCATCATCATCGAGGTAGCGTTGCACGCGCTTGAGCCGGCCGCCCGTCAGGGTGTCGGCGCCTGTGTCGACGAGCGTCACTTTCCAGGGCTCCGCTTTCCGCTGATGGACAATCATCCGGTTCTGCGCCATGTCGAACGTCACATCCGACATGTGCAGGAAGTAGTTCGCGAAGTACTCCTTGATGACATAGCCCTTGTAGCCAACGCAGATCACGAAGTCGTTGATCCCCCAATGGGAATAGATTTTCATGATGTGCCAAAGGATCGGTCGGCCGCCGATCTCGATCATGGGCTTTGGCTTGAGGTGCGACTCCTCGCTAATGCGCGTTCCCAGGCCGCCTGCCAGGATGACCGCTTTCATGAGGCGGATTCTAGTCGGACGAAGTAAGGAAACGATGCAAGAAACGAGCCTGAGCGGCGTGAATCTAACTTCGCGATGCGCGCGTGCAACAAATCGCAACGCAGGAACGGCTCAACGCGCTCCGCTGCTCCCAAAGCCGCCCTGTCCGCGAGTGCTTGCGGCAAAGTCGTCGACGACCTGAAAGTCGGCCTGCACGACCGGCACGAACACGAGTTGGGCGAGCCGGTCCAGCGGATTCAGCGTGAACGGTTCCCGGCTGCGATTCCAGCAGCTCACCATCAGTGGCCCCTGATAATCCGAGTCTATGAGGCCGACAAGGTTACCCAGGACGATCCCGTGTTTATGCCCAAGACCCGAGCGGGGCAGAATGACGGCAGCAAGCGAGGGGTCGCCGATGTGAATCGCGATTCCAGTAGAGACCAATACGGTGTCGTCCGGCGCGATCATCAGCGGCTCTGCGATGCACGCCCGGAGATCCATTCCAGCGGACCCAGATGTCGCGTACGTCGGCAAATGCTGACGTATGCGCTCATCCAGGATCTTGACTTCAATCGTTGGATGACTGAGGCCTACGCTATGCTCCGACCTTTCATTTTCCATTGGTAGCTCGACTCAGGCGCCCAGAAGAGCAACAGGGATGTCTTCGATAACCGAAGTATTACAGCAAGCAAATGCCCTTTACCAGAAGGGCCAGCTGGACCTCGCCGGCAGCTTGTACGAAACGGCGCTGGATCTGGAACCGGAGTGCTTCGAAGCGCGGAACCGGCTGGGCATGGTCAGGTTGCGCCAGGGTCTCGTCGAGAGCGCAATTGACGAATTTGAGCGTGCTCTCATTGTCAACCCCGCGTCAGCCGAAGCGTCATGCAACCTGGGCAATGCATTGGCCACGCTCAAACGCTTCGATGAGGCGTTGGCCTGTTACGACGGGGCCCTGGCTGTCTGCCCACAACATTGGGGAGCGCTCAACAATCGTGGCAACGTGCTGCTGGCGTTAGGTCGGCATGACGAAGCAATCTTGTCTTATGGCGATGCGATCGCGTTGGGGTCGGCCCAGGCCGCTCCGTATTTCAACCGAGGCCTGGCGCACTTTGCCCTGCTCCATTACGCGGAGTCGATTACGGACTTCGACGCAGCGATTGCGCGATCCCCCGATCACGCCGAGGCGCTGCAGGCACGAGGCCATTCGTTACGCGCGCTGAGACGCTACGAAGAGGCAGCGGCGAGCTACGCCGAAGCCGTCTCCAGGAATCCGAATTTGAATTATGCATTGGGCGAGGCTTTCAACGCCCGACTACAGCTGTGCGATTGGACCGACTACGACGTGGCATTGCAACGCCTTGTCGACGGTGTGAACGCAGGACAGGCGGTTACTGTGCCGTTTATTCTTTTCGCGCTGTCGGATGATCCCGTCGCGCAGCTGTCTTGCGCTGCGACCTATGCGCAGAGAAATCACTCGGTCGCGCCATTGCCGCTTGCGAAGCATGAGCACCGCGGCCGGAGCAAGATCCGGGTGGCCTATCTGTCGGCGAAATTTCGCGAACATGCCGGCGCCCATCTCGTTGCCGAGCTATTGGAGCTCCACGATAAACGGCGCTTCGAGACGGTTGGTATTTCATTCGGGCCGGCGGTAAAAGATGGCATGCGTGCGCGATTCGAGGCGTGCTTCGACGAATTCTTCGATGTTCGCGCATTTACTGACGCCGATATCTGTGAGCTGGTCCGCGAACGCGAAGTGGACATCGCGATCGACCTGATGGGGTATCAGGAAAATGCTCGCCCGAACATTTTCGCGTACAGAGCCGCGCCCGTTCAGGTCAGTTTCCTGAGTTGGACGGGAACGATGGGTGGGTCGTTCATGGATTACGTCATCGGCGATCACGTAGTCATCCCATCCGGCGACGAGCGGTTCTATTCGGAAAATGTGGTGCGCCTGCCTGAAAGCTATCAGGTCAACGATTCCAAGAAGCGTATTTCTGACCGCGCACCGACCAGGGCCGACGTCGGGCTGCCGCAGCAAGGTTTCGTGTTCTGTTGTTTTAACAACAACTTCAAGATAACGCCTGCGATTTTCGACGTTTGGATGCGACTGCTGAAAAAAGTCAACGGCAGTGTGCTATGGCTTCTGCGCGCTACCGCAACTGCTGAAGGCAATCTGCGTCGCGAGGCGCAGTCGCGCGGTGTTGATCCCGGTCGCGTCGTATTCGCACCGAAACTGCCTTTGGCAGATCATCTTGCACGGCACCGTTTGGCAAATTTGTTTTTGGACACCATGCCCTGTAACGCGCATGTGACAGCCAGCGATTCTCTATGGACCGGACTGCCCGTTCTGACCTGCATGGGCCGGTCATTCATGTCGAGGGTTGCGGGAAGTTTGTTGAATGCACTCGATCTGCCGGAACTCGTGACCACAAACATCGGTGAATATGAAGCCCGTGCAATCGAACTCGCAACAAATCCATCGCTGATGCAGGAACTTACGCAAAAGGTCGCCCGCAACCGCACCGTCGCGCCTCTGTTCGACACCGATCGGTTTCGGCGGCACATCGAAGCGGCTTACGCCACAATGTGGTCCATTCATCAACGCGGCGAGAAACCTCGGGGGTTCGCCGTTCAAGCGATCACTTGAGCCCGGAATGCGCGTTCAAGTGACCGTGAATCTTCTGCAAACGATCTTGCGGACTGATTCGCCGCCGCGCGTGGCTCGTCGATCGCGGCTACACATGCGATACATTGGATGGCGACTCTTCCAGAGCTGATTGGACTATTGGAGTCGCGGATTGGTCCAGCGCTGCATTGCGCGGACTTTCTCCTCATGGCTTAGCGTGATCTTCTGCAGCTTCACCCGCATTACGTCGATTGCGCGCGGAATCCGATTAAGCTGCTCGGGTTTCGTTCCGGACGCGGTAAGCTCATCGCCATATTCCGAGAGGACATACTGCAACTCAACGAGTGTGAATCGGTGCTCGCGCCATCCCAGATACCAGAACCAGTCGGTGTAGTAGAGCCAGCTGCGTTCGTTCATTGCGCGGACGTGGGTGGGATCTTGCCACGCTCCGTAACTCAGTTCATATGGAACTTCGATCGAAAGAATTCCGCCTACGCGCAGCAGCCGGAGGAAAGATTCCATTACCGTCACGAGATCGGAAACATGCTCGAGGACATGGATCGCACGGATTTCGTCGAAATACGCTTCAGGCACCACCTGCCGTCCGAAACGACCAAGATCGACGGGGTCCGGCGAAGGGAGGGCGCGGTTCAGGTCGGCAAGCAAATCCGGCATCCACAACGGGTCGCTGTCGAGGTTTAGCGACTCGAGATCCCACGCTTTGCCGCTTCCGACGTTGATTCGTTTGGGGAGCTCAACGGTCGTATTTGCTGGGTCGGGCGCCCGAAGCGCGGCCGCGAGGAACTGCTGCTCCGATCTCTGACTGAATATTCGATAGCCGGCGTCCGCTAGCCGCGCTCGCGCAACATCGTCGAACACGAGCTCCACGCACTTGTCGACCAGGCCGGAATACGTCACACCGGCCACTGCACTGCAGATATCGGGTTCGACGTCGGTGTCGTCGTCGATTTCCGAGACGACGGCCTTTCGGTTGGCCAGCAGGTACGAGACGCGAGAAAGCTCGAAGATCTTGGCTTCATAGGAATGGACGTTGAGAACGACCTTCGACCGGGCGATCAGGGCGTCTCGCTCGGCGCCGAATTTTCCGAAGACCGCGACCACGTTGAGCCCTGCCTTTTTCAACTCGTCGATTATTGTCGCGCGACGTTGGTTGATGACTCCGTAGAACAGGACGTCGATGTCTTGCGGATGCTTCGGCGAAATGCGCGAGATCTCCGGTACATACCCGAGCGGAACGTGCAGCACATTCGCGAACGGACAATAGCGCCGCCACATTCGAACATTCCGCTCGCTGTAATCCCACGTTCTGAAGCGCCTGATCAGATCGACATAAACCGGCTTGATCCAGGGAGAACTTCCGTGCACCTGCTCGAAGTTGTAGATGATCGTTTGCGGCGGCACCTCGCGTGCCCGCCCTTCATCGAGAAGTGATCCGCCCAGAATGATGTTGGTGCCGCGTGGATCATAATCGTTCACGCATATCGTGGCGGCGTGGCCCAGACCGCGCAGTCCGTAAAGAACGGTCTCGCCGATTTCTCGAAAGGTCTCGGAGAACTGATAGTTCGGTGGAGAGACTATTACGACGTTGAACTGCCCGGCCGAAGACATTTGCTGTGAAGCCCGTTTGACGAGATTAGTGTTTTCCACTGCGCCCAACACCTCGCTGTTCCCTGGCGGTCGAGTCAAACTTCCACCTCAGCGTGCCGGCCGGGATCGGAATCGTGTCGCCGGGTGCGATCGTTTGCGCCTCGGCAACGCACGCCCGCGGATCCATCCCGGCCGAGCCGACTGTGGCGTAATGGGGCAGATGCCGACGTACGCGCTCGTCGAGCACCTTGACCTCGATCGTGGGTCGAGTGGGCCCTGCGATATCCTCCGGCTTTTCCATGGCCTCTCGAGCGTCCGATGACGCGGACAATTCTAATCTGCGGGGGCGCCGGCTACATCGGTGCCCATATGTGCGAACAGTTGGTCGAGCGCGGCTATCGCGTGGTGGTGTTCGACAGTCTCGCGAACGGTCACCGCGAGTCGGTTCGTGGGAGCGAGCTGATTGTAGGCGACCTGCGCGATCCTTCTGCCATCAACGCGGCATTTGATGCCCATCCATTCGATGCCGTCATGCACTTCGCCGGGAAGATCGTGGTCTCCGAGTCGACACGCGATCCCGCGATCTATTACGAGCACAACGTGAGCGGCACGGTGAACCTTCTGCAAGCGATGTTGCGGCACGATTCGCCGCCGCTCGTGTTCTCATCGACTGCGGCCATGTATGGCAATCCCCAATACACGCCGATCGACGAGGCGCATCCGCGCCTGCCCGTCAATCCCTACGGGTGGAGCAAGTGGATCGTCGAGCAGATGCTCCCGGATTTTCGTCGCGCATATGGCATGCGAAGCGTATCGCTTCGCTATTTCAACGCCGCGGGCGCGTCCGCTTCGGGCCTGATCGGCGAAAGACACGATCCGGAAACGCACTTGATCCCGAGCGTGTTGCGAGCCTGCGCCGAGGCGCGTCCGATGGACGTGTTCGGCAACGATTATCCGACGCCTGATGGTACGTGCGTCCGCGACTACGTGCATGTTTCGGATATCTGCCGCGCGCATCTCGCTGCGCTCGAGTATCTGGCGTCGGGCGGCGACAACGAAGCGTTCAACCTCGGCTCGGAAAAGGGATTCTCGGTGCTCGAGGTGATCGCGGCCGCGAGCCGCATTTGCGGAAAACCGGTTGATTACCGGATTGCGCCGCGACGCGAGGGCGACGCGCCCGTGCTGGTCGCGAGCGCGGGCAAGGCGCGAAAGATTCTGAACTGGAAACCGGTCGAAAGCGACCTCGAGTCGATCATCGGCAGCGCGTGGCGCTGGGAGCAGCGACGCGCAGCGCAATGAGTCGTCCGTGCCATCCGGCATCTAGATTGACGGCATACGGTCGCCGGGTTTCATTCGGATAAGCTCGCCTATTGCCTTCGGAACAGCGGTTTCACTTTGGCTCGTGCGTGTTGCGTCGGTCGTCGTTTTGCATTCTCTTTGGTTCTTGCACGAGCTTTTCATAGTAAGGAGCCATGCTCACAGCAATCGCGCACTCCAGGTACGATCATCCGATCGGAAGTCGACGCGCTATCTCGCCGATTAGCTGCCGCGCGAGCTCGAGCTTCTCCATTTTCGGCAATGGATGCGCGCCCTCATCGTCGAGCAGCGTCGCTTCGTTCGTATCGCCGCCCATCGCATCCTGCGCGCGATTCGCGATCAGCAGCGGCAGCTTTTTGCGGCGGCGCTTTTCTTCCGCGAGTGTGAGGACGTCGTGGCTTTCCGCGGCGAAGCCCACGCAGAACGGCGCATTCGGAAGCGCCGCGACGGTCGCGAGAATGTCGACCGTCGGCTGCAACGCGAGCGTAAGCGGTTCGTTCGATTTCTTGATCTTGCGCGCTTGCGGCGCCTTGGGCGTGTAGTCGCCGACCGCAGCGACACCGATGAAAATGTCGGCATTGTCGACTTTCGCGAGCACCGCGTCCGTCATTTCCGCCGCGCTGCGCACGTCGATGCGCGTGACGCCGGCGGGCGTCGCCTCGCTCGACGGCCCCGCAACGACCGTCACGTCCGCGCCGGCTTCAGCGGCCGCTCGCGCGAGCGCAAATCCCATCTTGCCGGAGCTCAGGTTCGTGATGCCGCGCACCGGGTCGATCGGCTCGTAGGTCGGACCGGCGGTCAGGAGAACGCGTTTCCCCGCGAGTAACTTGGGCTGGCGAAACGTGAACAGCGCGGCATGGAGCTGTTCGGCTTCGAGCATCCTCCCCTCGCCGTTTTCCTTGCACGCGAGTTCGCCGGTGTCGGGTCCGAGGACGATCACGCCGTCGGCGACCAATTGCGCGACATTGCGCTGCGTCGCCTTGTTCCACCACATCTGCCGATTCATCGCCGGCGCAACGAGCAGCGGGCAATCGCGGGCGAGGCACAGCGTCGACAACAGATCGTCCGCGACGCCATGCGCCAGCTTGGCGATGAAATCGGCGGACCCCGGAGCGATCAGAATCGCGTCGGCGCCGCGCGAGAGTGCGATGTGGCCCATCGCATCGGCCGATCCGGATTCCCACAAATCCGAAATGACGGGGCGCCCGGAGAGCGCTTGAAAGGTCGTGGCCGTCACGAACTGCGCGCCGGCGGCGGTGAGCACGACGTCGACGGTGACGCCGCTCTTGACGAGGAGGCGTATCAACTCTGCCGACTTGTACGCGGCGATCCCGCCGGTCACGCCGAGGACAATGCGCGAAAGCGGAGGCGGCGCCGAGTAGGGCGATTGATTCATCGCGGGATCATCCGAACGGCTGATTCGCCGGCATGTGGGCAAAGTCTACACTGGGGCGGTAGGGAGACTTCAGAGGTGTCCGCATCGATGTATCGATCCAAGGACTAATTGAAGAATGAGGTCGTGCGCAAGCGCCCGTCCTCGCAGAAGCCGCCTCCGTTTATATCGACCTTTCCGAAGAGCCAGGCGCCGAAAGTCGTGAAATTTCGGAAGGCATCGTGTGGACTATGACGTTCATGCAACTGGTCCGAATCGACATCGACAACGCAAGTGCCAGAGTCAAGCTCGAGCGGTTGATTGTCGGCAACTGACCTCGCGCGTCGAGACGATAAGCGCATGACCGTATCGGAAAGCCATCCTCGTGTGCGCTCGCAAGTCCGCAGTAAACTGCACAGATGATCCGGTGAGGAAGTTCCGACACCTGAGCGCAGTGTTCACCCCTACGCGGTACAAATGGACGGTCGACGATTACCACAAGCTCGTCGATGCTGGTGTTTTCACTGCAGAAAGCCGCGTCGAGTTGATCGAGGGAGAGCTGATTGAAAAAGCGCCCGTCGGTGGTCAGCACGTATCGACAGTCAATCGGCTGAACAAGATGCTCGTTTTGGCGGTTGGGAATCATGGCGTCGTCTCCGTTCAAAACCCGGTGACGTTGCCGCCGTATTCCGAGCCCGAGCCCGATTTTGCGATCCTCAAGCCCGGTGCCGACATGCCCGATTCGGGAGTGCCTCGCTCTTCGGACGTTCTCCTGTTGATCGAAGTTGCCGATACAACCATCCGCTACGATCGCTCAATCAAGCTCCACCTCTACGCGAAGCAAGGCATCGGCGAGTACTGGATCATCGATATCTCGAAGAAACGCGTCGAGGTGTATCTCGACCGCACCGTTGATGGCTACTCGACGTTCATGGAGCTTGCGCCGGGTGACGTGGCTGCGCCGCGTGCGCTGCCCATGGTTCAACTCGAGATCGCCAAGATATTTCCGTAGCTCGCAGACGGTCGCTGCACCAGTTTGCCGCTTCGCCATCATCATCCGAGTGGTCGATGGGCCGGATGAAGACGCCCGCCTATAGTGACGCCGATGATGAGCACCGGCGCCTGGCCGCACTGTGATCGACCGCGCGAGCGCCTGTTCGCCAACGGCAGCGCGTCGCTCACGGACACCGAAGTCCTTGCGATCGTGTTGCGCACCGGTGTGCGAGGCGTTTCGTCTCTGGACCTCGCGCGGGATTTGCTTTCGCGGTACGGCGGCCTCAGCGGCGTCTTCAATGCGTTCGCAAAGGGCGGGGCGTCGTGCCGCGGGGTGGGCCCGGCGAAGATCGCACAGCTCAGGGCCGGCGTCGAGGTCGCACGGCGGCTGCTTGCTGAAGAGGTCCGCGCCGGCAGCGTCCTCACCTCACCGGAGGCCGTCCGCGACTATCTTCGACTCTCGCTGAGCGAATTGCCCCATGAAGTCTTTGTCGTGCTGTTTCTCGACAGCCAGCATCGTCTGATCGCGGCCGACGAAATGTTTCGCGGCACGCTGGCGCAGACGAGCGTGTACCCGCGGGAGATCGTGAAGGCCGCTCTCCACCGCAACGCCGCCGCCGTGATTTTTGCGCACAACCATCCCTCCGGGGTCGCTGAACCCTCGCGCGCCGACGAATTGCTGACCCAGGCACTCAAACAAGCGCTTGCACTGGTCGACATCCGCACGCTCGACCATTTCGTCGTGGCAGGCAATCGTGTTGTTTCGTTCGCGGAACGCGGATTGCTGTGACCCGATCCCAGCGATCAAGTCGATTTCCATAACGACCGCTCGAGCCACGCCGATGCCGTCGAGAACAGAAATGCTCGAGACTGGCGCGTAGCGCGAAGCCGCTGAATTTCGTCCATACGAGCATTTGGCGTGATTTCAGGACAGCCGATCGTCCTGGCCACGGCCAGCGCCGCAACCTTGAAAAAGAAGCGTAAAACGGCCATAATTCAGAGCTTTGCTGGCCGCGAATCTGCCGAGCCGGCGCATCGGAAGGAGCGAGCGATGGCTCGAGTCTGTCAAGTTACGGGAAAGGCCCCGATGGTCGGGAACAACGTCTCGCACGCGAACAACCGCACCAAACGCCGCTTCCTGCCCAATCTGCAGCAGCGTCGTTTCTGGGTCGAGAGTGAAAACCGCTGGATCAGTCTGCGGCTCACCAATGCCGCATTGCGCACGATCGACAAGAACGGAATCGACGTCGTGCTGGCCGAGCTGCGCGCCCGCGGCGAGCGCGTTTGACGCTGCAATAGGAGAAACGAATCATGCGCGAAAAGATCAAACTGGAATCCTCGGCCGGCACCGGCCATTTCTACACGACAACGAAGAATAAAAAGAACATGCCGGACAAGATGGAAATTACCAAGTTCGACCCCGTTGCTCGCAAGCATGTCAGGTACAAGGAAACGAAGCTAAAATAAATCGCCGATTTGGGGCAGCTATTGAGATGTAGTCTTCAGCTTTCCGACTCAATGGACAAACCGTCGCCGTTCCTTACAATCGCTCGATGAAGGGCCGCCGACAGTCGACGTCGTTGACAGGATTGTTTTGATTTAACAAGTAAAATTTGCGGTACTGCATAAGGTGTGGTTCTTGCTTAGATTTCAAGCCAAACCCGTAAAAGGGAAGGGCGAGCATGTCCGAAGTCACCGGAAAGCGTGACGAACTGCAGGCAGGTCCCCCCGCGGCAGACCGGCACGAGACTCTGACTCGTGCGCGACGCCGCCGATTGCTGTTGGGTGCCGCGGCCGCGCCGACCGTTTATACGCTGGCCAGCGGCGCAGCCGTCGCGGCCGCGAGCCTCACCTGCTGGGATACGACGGGGACGCAGACCACTACGCCGCCGCGCGTCACCCTTGCCCCAGACAAATGGGCCCGCGCCCCGATGAAGTCGGGTACGCAATGGCCGGGAAACACCACGGCCTATTGCCTGAAGGACCCGACCCAGCAGGTGCAGGGTGCCTGTACGGATCCCGTCAATCCGGATTGGAGCGCCGCGAACACTTATTGGTGGGTCAACGGGCAGCGAACGTTGGAGGCGCAAGGCGGCGTCCGCCACATTCCCCAGACGCCAGGCTATGGGCTTCTCTATATCGATCGGACCGGCCAGGTCCAGGCGTTCGATCCGCTACAGCATCCGAGCGTCGAGCTGAAATACGCATCGATTGCCTGCATGAATTCGGTCACCCTGTCGACGAAATCGACGCTAGGGTAACGCGGTACACTTCGTCCGGCTCCCCGAAAGCGCGGAAACCCGCGCTTTTTTGCTTTGATCGATCCTGCTTCAATGTCCGAAGACGGTCGCGAGCGTTCGCGGTCTGATTCGACCCGTTGGCGCGTCCCGCCGGGACAGCACTTTGCTTTCGCGGATTTCGATGACGGCATCGTCGTGTTCGATGCGCGCGTCGGTTCGACGCATTTGGTCAATGCAACCGCGGCCGAGGCGTTGTCGATCGTCGACGGAACACCGGGAATCGCAACGGTGGGAATCCACCGGACATTGCTCGAGCGCCTGGCTCTCGACGAAGACGCGCTGGCGTTCGAAACAGTGGTCGATCTCATGTGGCAGCTCGAGAATCTCGGACTCGTAGCGACGGTCGCCTGACGATGCGGATCGGCGAATTGTCCGGCCAGGCGCTCCACGAGCGGATGTCGTCCGACGGGATCAGCATGGCGATCCCGCCGGTCACCGTGCGCGTGCGCTCCCCGCTGCGTTTTTTGGCTGAGCAGATTCGCTCGCTGTACGGCGAATATGAAATCGTCGATACGCGCGGTTTCGCCGATGCCGACCTTCGGTTGCTGCCGGCGCGGGGCATCAGGCGCAGGCTGCGGCCCCAGGTCGAGTTCATCGTCGACGGCGTGATGCCGTTCGAGCGCGTCCCGCTCGACCACGCATTGCCGATGTTCGAGTGGGGTCTCAATTGGGTGTTCTGCAATCGCATGCATCACTATCTGCTGCTTCACGCCGCGGTCGTCGAGCGGGACAATCGCGCCGTGCTGCTGCCCGCGTGGCCGGGCTCCGGCAAAAGCACGCTTGCGGCATCACTCTCGTGCCGGGGATGGCGGTTCTTGTCCGACGAATTCGGCGTCGTGTCCATCGATGACGCGAAGGTTCATCCGTTCGCGCGGCCGGCGGCGCTCAAAAACGAATCGATTGCCGTGATGCGCGCGTTCGACGCCGGCGCGTTCATCGGTCCGGTCTTTCCAAAGACGCGCAAAGGGGATGTCGCGCACTTTCGCGTTCCCGCGGAGAGCGTGCGCAGGGCGCGTGAACCGGCGCCGATCGGCGCAATTGCCTTTCCCGATTTCCAGACCGGCGCTGCGGTTGAAGTTCTGCCGCTGGGGCGGTCGACGGCTTTTTTGAAGCTCGCGGGCAACTCGTTCAACTACGAAATCGTGGGCGAGCGCGGCTTTCGCACGGTCGCGTCGATCATCGAGCGGTGTGAAAGTTACATCCTCCGCTATGGCGATCTCCCGGCCGCGCATGCTGCGCTCGACGAGATCGTTCGCGCGGCCGTTCCCGCATGAGCGCGACTGCAGCAACCTCGCCGCGGCTTTTGCTCGACGCGATTCGCGATCCGCGGATGCTGCCTGGGCTTTCGCTTGCCGACTGGGAGCGGTTGCTGGCATGCGCACGACGCAACGCCGTGCTCGCGTATCTCGCCGAGCGGGCATCGACCGACGGAATCCTGAACGACGTGCCGGAACGACCCCGCGCCGCGATGCGTTCGGCGCAAGTCGCCGCAGCGCGCCTGGCGCAGCTCGCGCGGTGGGAGCTCGAACGCGTGCGCCGGGCGCTGCTTCCAGCCGGCATCCCGATCATCGCGTTGAAAGGGATCGCCTATGTTCTGCGCGGACTGCCGCATGCGGCGACGCGACTGCTCTCCGACGTCGACATCATGGTCCCGGCGGATCGGATCGACGTCGCCGAGCGCGCGCTCCTCGAAGCCGGATGGCGCGGCACGAAGCTCGATGCGTACGATCAGAACTACTATCGACGCTGGTCGCACGAGATTCCGCCGTTGCAATTTCCCGGGCGTCAGCTCGCCGTGGACGTGCACCACACGATCTGCCCGCCGGCAAGCCGGCTCCGTCCCGATCCGCAGCGCTTCTGGATCGCGAGCGAAGGGAGCGAAATCGCCGGCGTGGGACTGTTATGTCCGGCGGACAGCGTGCTGCACGCGGCGATTCACCTGTTCTTCGATTCCGATTTCGATACGCGCTTTCGCGATCTCATCGACCTCCACGTATTGACGACGACGTTCGGCAGCCGAGATCCGCGGTTCTGGGGCGCTCTCGTCGAACGGGGACGCGAGCAGGGGCTTGGGCGTCCGCTGTACTACGCGCTCGAAACGCTCCGCACGGTGCTTGAAACACCGATACCCGAATCGACCCGGACCGAAATCCGCGCATCCCGGCCCGCTAGGCCCGTCGATCGCTGGATGACGCGGACGCTGCGTGAAGTGTTGACGCCGGTCGATCCCGCGCCGTGGCCACCTGAGCGCCGCTTCCGCTTATGGCTGTTGTACGTTCGCTCGCACTGGCTCCGAATGCCGGTGCTGCCCTTGATCATGCATCTGACGCACAAGGCGTTCCGCGGAACGAATTCAGTCGCAGCCGACGCTTGAGAGGCGAAGGCCAAGAAAAAAAGGGCCCGTGATTCACGAGCCCTTGTTCCATCCGTTTGTGCCGCAGTTCGCTAGGCGTAGCGGCGCAATTGCAGCGAGAATTGGGCAAGCGGCGCGATGCCCGACACTTCGGCGCGATGGCACCAATCCTGAAGGTGCGCGAGCAATTGTTCGGACGATTCGGTCGAGCGACCCCAGAGAGCAACCAGGTCCTGCCGCATCGAATAGACCTGCTGCAGGACCTTGCTGTGCGCGAGCGCGTCGGCCAGGCGCGAACGTTCGCCTTCGCTCAACGTCGCAGGGTCGGCGGTGAGCCATCGTTTGATGCAGCGAAGCGTCGGCACCGAGCTGCTGCGATCGCGGCGCTGGCGAAGCGACGCGAATTCGGCGGCGCAGGCGGCCTTGAGCGTGCGCGCGTAGCTCGTGACGACCGCGTAGCGATGGGTGATGATCGCGTGCACGGTGGCGAGATCGGGCGCAGCTTTCGAAGGATCAACCTTGAGTCGGGGCGCGACCTTGCGGATCGTCGCGAGCTTCAGGTGCTGCAGGATGCGGATGTACATCCAGCCGATATCGAACTCATACCACTGCGACGACAGCTTGGCCGACGAGCCATAGGCATGGTGATTGTTGTGCAGCTCCTCGCCGCCGATGATGATGCCCCATGGAACGATGTTCTTCGATGCGTCGCCGCAGGCGAAATTGCGATAGCCCCAGTAATGACCGATTCCGTTGATGATGCCGGCGGCCGTCACCGGAATCCACATCATCTGCACGGCCCACATCGTCGCGCCGATCGGGCCGAACAGCAGCAGGTCGACCGCGAGCATCAGCCCGACGCCCTGCCACGAGTAGGGCGTATAGACATGGTGCTCCAGCCAATCGTCCGGCGTCCCATGACCGTATTTTTCGAGGGTCTCGCGGTTCTTCGATTCCTTCCGATAGAGCTCGGCGCCCTGGAGCAAGACGGTGCGTATGCCCCGCGTTTGCGGGCTGTGCGGATCTTCGTCGGTCTCGACTTTGGCGTGATGCTTGCGATGGATTGCGACCCATTCCTTGGTCACCATGCCCGTCGTCAGCCACAGCCAGAAACGGAAGAAATGCGCGACTGCCGGATGAAGGTCCAATCCGCGATGCGCCTGACTCCGATGGAGGAAGATCGTCACCGACGCAATCGTGATATGCGTCAACGCCAGCGTCACGAGGATATAACCCCACCAGGGCAGGGATAAAAAGCCATGCGCAGCGATCGAAAGAACGTCGTAACTCATTGATTATCCGCGAGCGGCGAGCGAGTGATCCGTTTCGCCCTGGTTAAATTTGCACCGGCCGCATTGTACGCGACTCCGTGCTTCCCCGATATGACGTCGATCACGGTTTTGACAAGAGATCGACCATGAATTCGACGACTCGGCACTACGATGCAAGTTTCGGTCCCGGCGGCGGCGCGGCGGCGATCGCCTGCTTCACGGCAGGGGCAACCGGCACTGCGGGGAGACCGGCCGGCGCCGGCATCCCGACGATGCGAACGTCGCGTTGTGGAAACGGCAGCCGGATGTCGTTCGCGCCAAACGCTTTGAGAATTTCGCGGTTGAGCGCGCTCCTGAGGTTGAGCTGGCCCTTCTCGGGATCGGCTATCCAGAGTCCCAGCTCCAGAACCATGCCGTTGTCGCCGAAGCTCGCCAAGAATGCCGTCGGCGGATCGGGCACTCTCAGCACGCGGTCATGGCTGCGCGCGGCTTCCTCCATCAACGCGAGCGCCCGATCGACGTCGCTGTCGTACGAGATCTGCACCTGGAGTGCGAACCGCACGTTGCGCGTCGAATACGAATGGTTGAGCACGGTGGTCGTGACGAGCGTTTCGTTCGGCACGATGGCTTCGACACCATCGAGACTGCGCACGACGACGTACCGCGACGTCACTTTCGACACGGCGCCGTAGCGGCCGTCGACGGTGACCATGTCGCCCAGGCGGATCGAGCGGTCCATCAGAATCGTGAAGCCGGCGATGTAGTTGGATGCGAGCTTCTGGAGGCCGAGTCCGATACCGACGCCGAGTGCGCCGCCGAACACGGAAAGAAGGGTCAGGTCGAAGCCGATTGCCTGCAGCGCAATCAGCACACCGACGAGGAGGAGGGTCGCGCGCACGAGCTTGCCGAACACGACGCGGAGGTTCGCGTCGAATTGGGTCGCATGACTCAGGCGCTGCTCGACGAGCCCGGAGATCCACAGCGTGATGATCAGCGTGAAAACGACGACCAGCACCGCACTGCCGATCGACAGAAGTGAAATACGCGTTTTCCCGAGCGGAATCTGAATCTCGTCGAGCGCATTGGCGATCTCGGGGAACAGGCCGAGGAAATACAGCAAGGCGAGCGCGAAAATCGCGAGCGCAATGGCGCGCTCCGACGCCGGCAGCCAGCTCTGGGTCTTGAACAGCCGGCGCAATCCATAAACGAGCACGCGAATCGTCGCGAGCGCGATCAGCAGCGGCGCGGCAATCGCGAGAAAGAGCGGCGGTCCGACGTAGCGGCCGAACGCAGCCGTCGAGATCAGCGTCAAAGCGAGCGCCGTCAGCGGGAACACGACGCGCGCGACGCCGCCGTTGAAGCGCCGGCGTTCGTCACGGGCGGCCCGAGCCGCGGCGCGGCGATCGACAACCCACGCGATGCCAAGGCAGGCACCGACGATGCAGAGATCGGCCCACCCCTGCGGCGTCGCAAGCGCCACCCCGATACGGTTGAAGTCGATGGGAGCGAGCATGAGGCGTTACCAATCGCGAACGATAATCGACTTCGCTTCGCGACGTTAGGCGGTGAATCGATTCAGCATTTCGTCGAAACGGCGCTGTATGCGAAAGACGTATTCGTTTTTGTACTCGATCGGCCCGCCGATCGTCTCGGGATGGACCAACATCAACGGGTTGGCTTCAAAAACCAGTAGTCGATTGTCAGGGAGAATCGAAAAATCGATGCCGGCGTACTCGAGATCCAAACGTGCGCCTATCGCTCGGATCGCTTCCATGTTGACGGCGCCGAGCGCGGCCACGGGATCGCGCAGGAACGCTTTCTCCTCCTCGAGTTTCCACGGATGCGCCTCCATGTCGGCCGTAAAGTAGTGGACCATCCAGTTCTGGGAAATGGCCAGATGATAAGGGCAGGGCTCGCGATCGACGAAGATGATTCGATACTTGCGGTACCAGGAATCTCCGGCGCGGAAATCAACGAAGCGGGAAACGTACACCGGACCGGCTTGCATCGATCGACATCGCTCCAGTTCGGCCGCGGTTCTCGCAAGTTCGAGGCCGGTGCCGCCATGGGAATCCACGGGGCGAACCAGGAGCGGGAGTTGGTCCGCGAGCGCGTCGTGCCAGTCGGTGCGATCGGCAAAGCGCCAGACGCGCGGGACGACGGTGTTCGCTATTCCCTCGAGCAATGCCGGCAAACGGTCGCGCGCCGTGCGTGCGACCTTGGCGGGATGATTGAGCAGCGGTTTCGTGCAGGTTTCGGCAAACCGCCGTTGCGGGCCTAGGGCGTCCCCGATCTGGTCGGGATCTCCCATTGCGTTGAACACGAGATCGTAATCCGGAAGCTTATCGGTCTGATCGTCCCGCTCGGATTCGATCTGCCAATTCACGCGCGTGTTGTCGGTCGTGGGAAACAGGAATTCAACCGTCGGTACGTTGCCTTTCCTCTTGGTCCAAAGCACCAGCACCGCCCTCTTTGGCTCGGCCGCGTATTCAAAGACCAGTGATTGTCCGCTACGCGCCTGATCGAGATGCCGTTTCGCCTCGGCGTTCTCGCCTGTGTCGTGCAGGATCTGCGCCATGTTCCGGTTGGCATTGACGTGATTGGGATCGATTGCAAGTGCCGCGCGATTCCATCGCTGCGCCTCTTGCAACTCGTTTCGCCGGTGGTGGGCCGCGCCGAGATTCGCCATCGCGTTCGCGAAATCCGACTTCTCCGCGAGGGCGTGCCGATAGCACGCGATTGCGCTGTCGAGATCGCCCTTCCTCGCGAAGGCGCTGCCTAAACTGTCGTGAATTTCGGCACGCGCAGCATCGATGGCGAGCGCTTGCTTGAAGCTGACGACAGCCTCGTCGACCTTCTCCAGCGCCATCTGCGCCAATCCCAGCTTGTAGCGTGATATTGCCGAATCGGAATGCGCTTCGACTGCGCGACGTCCCGCCGCTTCTGCATCGGTGAGGCGCTTGATCTCCTTGACCACGAAGCGCCGGTTCATGTGTGCGGCCTCGTGGTGGGCATCCAGGGCGATCACCTGCCGGAAGCATGCTTCTGCTTCAACGGGGCGCTCGGTGTCTTTGAGGACCCCGCCCAAATTGTTGTGAGCATCGGCGAATGCCGGCAACAGCTCGATTGCACGTCTGAAAGCCGCTTCGGCTTCGACGAGACGCCCTTCTTTGGCGAGCAGGACGCCCAAGGTATTGTGCGTCTCGGCGGAATCGGGCTTGCTGTTGAGCGCCTCACGATAGGCGAGCTCTGCGTCGCGCGAACCTCCGGCACCCGCGCCGGCAACATGCCGCGCTTGCGCGGTCTGCTGTTGCTCGGAGTTGGGCGCGCCGAGATGCGCACATTTCCCGATCACTAAAGCGAGGTTTTTCTCGGCATCGGCGAAATCGGGCTTGAGCTCGAGCGCGCGTCGAAACGAGGCTTCCGATTCCGCCCAGCGGTTCGCTTGCATCAAAAGGACACCAAGATTGTTGTAGGCGTCGGCGAAATTGGGCTGCAGTCGGATGGCAGTTCGATAGGCTGCTTCCGCCTCGAGCGGATGGCCGCTTTCGGCGAGGACGATTGCCAGGTTGTAGTGGGCGACGACGTTGTTTCGTTCCAGGCTGATCGCATGTCGGAAGGTCGCTTCGGCTTCCGCCAAATGGCCGCCTGCTTTGAGGACGACGCCGAGCCTGTTGTGCGCCTCGGCGAAATTCGGCATCCGCTCGAGCGTTCGGCGGCACTCCGCTTCCTCTTCGGATATGCTCGAGCCCGATCCTTTCGGCTGGGCCGCTCCCGCCTCTCGGGGCTTGCCGGGGAAAGCGATCTTCTGATTCAGCAATTCTTTTAGCACGCGTAACAACATGCGGTGATTCCTATGAGGGTCCGGTGTCGGCGCGGCGTCATTTTGCCGCGTGGCGACTCCGACGTCGAAAGCTCAATGCCGCGGCAAGCCGCTGCCGTCGTAACGCCTTGCGCGATCGCGAAGCCGCATGAAGTTTGCGCGGTATTGCGACGCGAGCGCGGGATCGCGGCGGACGATCAGCACGTTCTCGGCGTTACGCGATTGCGCGGCGCCGGTGTAGTTGAAGCTTCCCGTCGCAACAGCGCCTCGCGGCGACTCTCCGTCGACGATCATCACCTTGTTGTGTGCAGCGGCGAAATTGCCGTCGAGCCATACGGCAATCCCCTGGCGTGCCAATGCGGGCGCGGCGCTGCCGGGCGATTCGAGCGTCTGGCCCCGATCGGCGACTATTTCGACGCGCACGCCGCGTGCATGTGCGGCGGCCAGCGCACGCGCAATCCGGCGGTTCGTGAAGCTGAATGCGTTGACCAGCACTTCGCTGCGCGCACCGTCGATCAATTCCACGAGCCGCACGTCGATCGGATCGCCGGGCGTGAACAATGCCTCGTAGGTGGCGTTCGGCGCGGGCGCGATTTCCCTGGGCACGGCGGCCATCGACCACGATAGCGCCACTGCGAGCAACGCGGCGATGCGGGTCGATCGTCCGATCATCGCAGACGCTCGACAATCGCGGCAAAAAATCCGTCGCAGCCGTGACGATGCGGCAAAAGCCGGAGCGATGTCCCGGTGTCGAGCGCAATTCCCGCTCGCGCGAGCTCGGCGGCGGCATCGCGCTGCGCGAAATCGGGATGGGCGGCCAGAAACGCATCGACGACCGCGTCGTTTTCTTCGGGCAGCACGCTGCAAGTCGCGTAGACGAGACGCCCGCCCGGTTTGACGAGCGTCGCGGCGCTCGCGATGATGCGCCGCTGCTTGGCCGTCAGCTCTTCGATATCGATCGGCGTCTGGCGCCACTTGAGATCGGGATTGCGCCGGAGCGTTCCGAAACCGCTGCACGGCGCATCGACGAGTACGCGGTCGATCTTGCCGGCGAGGCGTTTCACTTTGGCGTCGGCTTCGTCGGCGATCACCTGCGGATGGACATTCGACAGGCCCGAACGCGCGAGGCGGGGTGTCAGGCGCGCAAGACGCTTGGCGTTGACATCGAACGCATAGAGCCGGCCCTGGGAGCGCATCAATGCGCCGAGCAGCAGTGTCTTGCCGCCGGCGCCGGCGCAGAAATCGACGGCCATGTCGTTGCGCCGCGGCGCGACCAGTTGACCGGCGAGCTGGCTGCCTTCGTCCTGCACTTCGAGACGCCCGTCGACGAGCCACGGATGCTTGACGAGGGAAGGCCGGCCAGCCACGCGGATGCCGAGCGGCGCATACGGCGTCGCCGTCGCCTCGAAGTTTTCGCGTTGCAACTGAGCGAGCGCGTCTTCGCGCGTGGCCTTCGCAGGATTGACGCGCAGATCGAATGCAGCGGGCGTCTGCAATGCACGCGCGAGCGCCATCGCTTCGGCATCGCCGTACACGCCGCGAAGTCGGTCCCATAGCCAGTCCGGAACGTCGGCCACGATCGCCGGCGCGAGCGTCGCGGTTTGCGCGCGGTGCTTGAAATCGGCGAGCCACGATGCATCGTTGCCGCGGAGCACCGGCTGCAGCTCGCGCACCGAGTGACCCAATTCACGCACGAGCGCCGAGAGGGCGAGCTTATGCGGGTCGGCCGTCGCGGCCAGCGCTTCCAGCGAACGCTTGCGCCGGAGGTATGCATAGACGCCTTCCGCGACAAACGCGCGATCGCGCTGACCCATTTCGCCGCTGGCGCGAAACAGCGCGGTGAGAACCGTATCGGCAGGCGCGTCGAAGCGGCGGACGCGTTCGATGGCGACGGCGAGTCCCGCGAGTTGATTCGCGCGGACCGTCATCGGCTTTGAGCATCGGCGGCCTTCGAACCTTGCTCGGCATCGCCGGGCGCGGCTGGCTCGTTCGATTCCGGTTCGTCGACTCGGATCGTGTCGAGGAGCGCCTCGAGCGTGCCGCGCGACGTCTGCGACACGCGCATCTTCACGAGCACGTAATGCATCTGCGGCGCGAGCCAGAAGTAAGCATCGATCCTGCCGTCGTCGCTTTTGCGATGCCAGCGTTCGGTTTCGATCTCGCCCTGCGGCCATGTGATTTTCTCCGTGCCTTCGCGCGCGACCGTGTAAGTGGCGATCCGGCGCGTCGTCACGACGTTCAGCACTTGCACCGACGATTCCGGCGGCGTGAAGTACGCCTGCCACATCAGCGTCATCGGATCGAAGCTCGGTGCCTCGAGCGGCAGCGTCGTGTTGTCGTGCAGCGTGACGACGCCCGCGTCCCAGTCGAAATGCGCGACTTCGCGCTTGTCGCTGCTGCCGCGCTCGACGGCGAACTCCTGAGGTTGCAATCCCGAGGGCGTGATGATTCCGCTGCTCTCGACTTTTCCCTTGCCGTGAATGAAAAGCGCTGCGAGCCCGCGTGCCTGCGCGACGGTCGCGATCCGATAGCTTTTGCCGTGATGCTCGAAGCGATAGGTCGCCTCCCCGATCAGGAAGCCCTGGGTGCCGAGAAAGACTTTATAGGCGAGATCGAGCCGCGGCGGCAGTGTTTTCGCCGGTGCAATCGGCGTCAGGGCATCGGGCGTGATTTCGGCCAGCGCCTTGTCGAAGGCGAGCGCAGGATCGGGAACGATCTCGGGCTCGAGCGTCTCGCCTCCGATTGTCGCGCCGGTTTCGGGTGCCGGTAACGGCGCGACCGGCACGACACGTTTCGGCTTCGGACGCGGCTTCGCCGATGTCGATTGCGGAGCGGGGGTCGGCGGAGCCGGCATCTCGGTCAACGTCGCCGAGAGCACGACGTCATCCGGCGACTTCGGCGGTTCGATCGGCCATAACGACCACGCGACGTGGATCAGGATCGACAGCGCGAGCGCGATCCAAAGCGACGGGCGCACGTGAAATCGGCCGTTTCGCAGAAGGCGCGCAGAATCAGGCGATGACAGGTTTGTCGGCAGCGTCGCCATGGTCGTCAGTGGGTTGACCGGCGCGCCGTGCCAAACGTTTCCGCCGCCGTCACGTTATTCAATCGCGTTGTCGCGGCAAGGGTACCAGTAACATCTCATCGCCGTCGGTCGCGGCGTCCCGTATGCGAACGCGCCCGTCCTCGATCACGAGCCGCCCCGCGCAGTGCCATCCGACGGCCGCAGGCAGAAGTCGATGTTCGACGGTGAGGACGCGGGCCGCCAGCGCGGACGCGTCGTCCCCGGCCAGGACCGGAACCGCACCCTGCGCAATGATCGGACCGAAGTCCACATCGGATGTCACGTAGTGGACGCTGCATCCGTGGATGCGAACACCGTCGGCGAGCGCGCGACGGTGCGTATGGAGTCCCGGATACAGCGGTAGCAGCGATGGGTGGATATTGATGATTCGTCCGGCGTAACGCCGCACGAAATCGGCGCCCAGCACGCGCATGAAGCCTGCGAGCACGATCAAGTCCGGTTCGGAAGCCTCGACCGATGCCGCGAGCGCGTCGTCGAATGCAGCGCGGGACGCGTAACCGGTGTGGTCGACCACGCTCGTCGCGATGCCGGCGTTGCGTGAGATCGCGAGCCCTCCGGCATCGGGCCGGTTGCTGACGACATGCGTCACCGCGCCGGCGATGTGCCCGCCGCGCGCCTCCGCCATCAACGCGCTCAAGTTGGAGCCGCGACCCGAGATCAGAACGGTGATGCGCGAGAGCGCCATCGGCCGTAGCGCAAAAAATCAGAGAATGACGGCGTGCGGCGCCCGGGGCGTCCGTTCGACGATCTCGCCCACGCGCTCTGCACGTTCGCCGGCATCCCGCAGAACCGCGAGCGCGCGCTTGACATCGGCGGCAGCGACCACGACGACCATCCCGATGCCGCAATTGAACACGCGATGCATTTCGGCGTCGCCGACCTTCCCCTCGCGCTGGAGCCAGTCGAAAATGGCCGGCCGCGTCCAGCGCTTGCGCTCGAGCCGTGCCTGCAGCTTGCTCGGCAGAATGCGCGGAATGTTCTCAAGGAGACCGCCGCCGGTGATGTGCGCGATCCCTTTGACGCGCACTTCGCGCATCAGGCGCAGCAGCGCTCGCACGTAGATCCGCGTGGGCTCGAGCAGCACGTCGCCGAGGGTCCTTCCCTCGAACGGCATTTCGAAATGGACATGTGTCGCTTCGACGATCTTCCGGATCAGCGAAAAGCCGTTCGAATGCGGGCCGCTCGACGCAATGCCGATTACGGCGTCGCCGGCGGCGATCGAACGGCCGTCGATGATGGCGTCCTTTTCGACCACACCCACGGCAAACCCCGCGAGATCGTATTCGCCGGCCGCGTACATCCCCGGCATTTCGGCGGTTTCGCCGCCGATCAGCGCACAGTTCGCCTGCTCGCAACCGGCTGCAATCCCCTTGATCACGGCTTCAGCGGTATCGACATCGAGCCTGCCGGTCGCAAAATAGTCGAGGAAGAACAACGGCTCGGCGCCCTGGACAAGGATGTCGTTGACGCTCATTGCGACGAGATCGATTCCGACCGTGTCGTGCCGATCGAGCGCGAATGCGAGCTTGAGTTTCGTGCCGACGCCGTCGGTACCGGCGACCAGCACCGGATGGCGGTAACGCTGGCCGATTTCCACCAGTGCGCCGAATCCGCCGATGCCGGCGAGCACTTCGGGACGCAGCGTGCGTTTTGCAAACGGCTTGATTCGCTCGACGAGCGCGTCGCCGGCAGCGATGTCGACGCCGGCGTCGGCGTATGTGAGCGAACCGGCGGCGGACGAGCGGGTAGGGGCCATGAAAACGTTCGGATTTTCCGATGATTGAGTGAACCGCACGCCACACGGTACAGTGCGGCGTTTGCGAGCCCGAGATTGATTCTACAGATGGCCCAATCCGACCTGCGCTCGGCGGCGCCCGGCGACGGCGACCCGGAGGCAGCGGCGCTCCTCTCGCCGGGTGTGCGTGCGCATGCCGCTACGCCGCGCCGCCCGCTGACGCTGCGCCATTACGCGTGGATCATCGGCGCCGCGCTGGTCATCGTCGCAATGCTGCACTGGCTGGGCCCGGTTCTGACGCCGTTCCTGGTCGGGACCATTCTTGCGTACCTCGGGACGCCGATCGTCGCGCGGGCGAAAGCGCGGCGCGTGCCGCGGACCCTCGCAACGACCGCCGTCGTATTGATGTTCGGGCTCATTCTCGCCGCGCTCTTTTTTGTGCTGATCCCGTTGATCCAATCCGAGTTCACGCTGGCGTCGCGCCGCGTTCCCGATCTGCTGGCATTGCTTTCGAACACGGTCGTCCCATGGTTCGATGAGCGCTTCGGCATCAAGCTTTCGCTCGACGTCGCCGCAATCCGCGATTTTCTGGCCGAGAACACCGATACGGCGCAGGAGCTTTCGTTCCGGGTCCTTTCGGGGGTCAAAACCGGCGGCCTGATCCTGTTATCGCTGCTGGTCAATCTTGCGCTGATTCCAGTGGTCATGTTCTACGTGTTGCGCGATTGGAACATGCTTTGGCAGAGGCTCGACGATTTGCTGCCTCGCTCCTGGCGAGCCCGGGCAAAGGCGATCACCCGCGACATCGACGCCGTCCTGGCCGAGTTTCTGCGGGGTCAGATGCTGGTCATGCTGGTGCTCGCCTGCTATTACGCGATCGCACTCAAGATTGCCGGGCTCGATCGCGCGCTCTCGATCGGCATTCTGACCGGCTTGCTGATCTTCATCCCCTACGTCGGCTTTGGCCTCGGTCTGATTCTGGGCGTCGTCGCGGCAGCACTGCAATGGCACGGGCTAGCTGGCTTCGTTGCCGTGCTCGCCGTGTACGGGGTCGGGCAGCTGCTCGAGAACTATGTGCTCGTTCCGTGGCTGATCGGTGATCGAATCGGCCTCCATCCATTGGCCGTGATCTTTGCGCTGCTTGCGTTTGGCCAGCTGTTCGGCTTCGCCGGGATCCTGCTCGCGCTGCCGATCTCCGCGGCGATACTCGTCGGCTTGCGGCATTTGCGAAGCGCTTACGTGGTGTCGCCGATTTACAACCGCGATTGACGTGGGCGCCGGGGATGGAGCAGTTGATTCTCGAGCTCGCGCCGCTGGAGCCGCCGGCTTTTGCGAATTTCGTCGCCGGGTCCAATCGCGAAGCCGTGGCGACGCTGCGTCGCATGGCAAGCGGCGATATCGGAGAGACGGGTGTCGTGATCTGGGGCCCGCCCGGCGTTGGCAAGACGCACCTGCTGCGTGCGGCCGCATCGGCCGCGGTCGCGGCGGGGCGGACTGCGCACTATGTCGCGAACCCGGCGCTCTGCGACCCGTCAGCGCCGCAGTCGGCGCTCGTCTGCGTCGACGCCGTCGACACGGCGGACGATGCTGCTCAAGGGCGCTTGTTCACGCTCTACAACGCGCTCGCCGCATCGCAGGGACAGCTTCTCGCGGCTGCGAGGGTTGCGCCGGCGCACCTCGCTCTGCGCGACGATCTGCGCACGCGTCTCGGACATGGCCTCGTGTTCGAGGTCGCGGGACTCGAGGACCGGGACAAGGTGCAAGCGCTGGAGGCGTACGCGACCGAGCGCGGGTTTCACCTGTCCCGGGACGTGATCGACTATTTGCTCGCCCATGGTCGCCGCGACATGGCGACGCTGGTGGCGACGCTGGCCGCGCTCGACCGGCGCTCGCTCGCTGCCAAACGCCCGGTCACGGTCCCGCTGCTTCGGGAATGGATGCAAACGGAATCGCGCGGCACTTGATGTAATCCTTTGACCTACCGGCATAAAAGGGCGCGAACGCGGGCGCCGAATACCGCTCGCGTGTGTCAACCGTGGCTCGAAGGCTGGCGTTAATGGCCTCGACACGGAGTTGTCCTGTCGAAACCCACATTTTGAGGAAGAATTCGATGAACAAGCTTTTAATGACCCTGTGCGCCTTCGCCCTCGCGGCGACCGCCCATGCGCAGGGCACAGCACCCGCGACGCCGGCCGCCCCCGCGCCGAAAGCCGAGCCACCCAAAGCCGAAGCGCCGATGAAGGCCGAGTCGTCCAAGATGGCCGCGACCGACACGGGCAAGATGTCGTCGACGAAGAAGACCTCGCACAAGAAAAAGACGTCGAAGAAGCACACGGCACCGAAGGACGGCTCGTCGTCCGGCACGGCGGAAAAGGCCGCAAAGTAAACCCCAACGCGCGACGCGGCGCGGTTTCGTCAATAGCCGCGCCGCGGGCAGCTCCCCAATATCTTATTATTTCAACGCCTTAGCCTTTTTAACGGGGCGTTGTCGCCTGTCGGCTACAACCGCGACGACCCGTCCCGCTAATCGATTCCAGAGGAGAAGCAGATGAACAAGTTGCCCGCAATGTTGGTCGCCGGCGTGTTTGCCGCCGTTGCAGCCGGGGCCATAGCGCAGACGGCGCCAGCGGAGAAGTCCGCGGCCGAAACCGCCAGGGAAAATGCCAAGGCCACCCAATCCTCCGACAAGGCGAAGGCATTCTCGGAGAGACAAAAGGCTGCGGAGAATCTGTCGCGCAACAGCCCGAACCCGGCTGAGCAGAAGATGAACGTCGAAAGGTCGAAGACGCAAGCGAAGACCAAGACCAAATACGATCAGAAGGCGCAGGAAGGTCTGGCGGACGTTGGCGGTACCAATCCGGCAGAAGCCAAAGCGAATGTCGAAAAGTCGAAGATGGACTCGACGAAACGCGCCAGGGTTACGAAGGAGCAAGGCAAGGACATCCAACAGCAGCAGCAAAAGGAGTCGAAGCCCTGACTCGGTTTGGGTCTTGCGAGCGGGTTTCGGCGGCGCACCCAACGGTGCCGCGTTCCGGACGGCGTCGCATTTGCGACCGGCATTCGGACGCCGTATAGTTACAAGGTTTTGGTATTGAACGATGACGCTGCCGCGCCCGCTTTCGCGCTGCCACGTTGCAATCGACAACATCGTGACTCTGAGGAGAGATCTAATGAACAAGTTGCTCGCAACGTTGATCGCCGGCACTTTTGCCGCCGTTTCGACGGTCGCCGTCGCGCAATCGGCCATGCCCGCCCCGGCACCGACCGAAAAGTCTGCCGCGGAAAAGGCCAAGGAAAAGGTCAAGGCCGCGCAATCCACCGATAAAGCAAAGGCCTTCGACGAAAAGCAGAAGGCTGCGCAGGACGCGTCGCGCAACAGCCCCAATCCTGCTGAGCAAAAGGCGAACGTGGACGCCTCGAAGATGCAGCCGCGGACGAAGGCGAAATACGACGAGAAGGCGGCGCAGGGCCTGTCGGACAACAGCGCGACCGATCCGGCGCAGGCGAAGGCGAATGTTGCCGCTTCGAAGGCTTCGGGTCCCCGCCAGAAGATCGACCTCAGCAAGATGTCCAAGCAGGAGAAGCAGGATCTGCTGCGCCAACTTCAGAAGGAATCGACGGGCCAATAACGGCACCGATTACCTCGTGAGGGCAGGGGCGCGTCCCCTGCCTTTTTGTTTTTGAAGCGCACAACATGCATGAGCGCGAACTACCTCGTCCCGCAGTGACAGTGGCTACGATTGTCGAGCGCGACGGACGTTTCCTCGTCGTCGAAGAAGAAACCCGCAACGGCACCGTCTTGAATCAGCCGGCCGGGCATCTCGAGGTCGGGGAAACGCTGCCTGCGGCCGCCATCCGGGAGACGCTCGAGGAAACCGGATGGCACGTCACGCCCACGGCGCTGGTCGGCGTTTATCGCTGGCAGACGGCGGGCGGCGGCGCGACATTCGTCCGATTTGCGTTTGCGGCCGACGCCAGGCGACACGATGCGGCGCTGTCGCTCGATCAAGGCATCGTGCGCGCATTGTGGCTCACTTACGAGGATTTGACTGCGCAACGGATGCGCCATCGCAGTCCGCTCGTGCTCCGCTGCGTCGACGACTATCGCGCGGGCCGGCGTTGGCCGGTGGGATTCGTGACCGAAATTGTGCCGTGAGGAAGAAAAAAATCATCGTCGGCATGTCCGGCGGTGTCGATTCGTCGGTCGCAGCCTGGCTCTTGAAGCAGCAGGGTTTCGAGGTCGTCGGCCTGTTCATGAAGAACTGGGAGGACGACGACACCGACGAATACTGCACGTCGCGGGAAGATCTCGTCGATGCCGCGGCGGCAGCCGACGTCATCGGCATCGAGTTCGATGCGGTCAACTTCGCCGCGGACTATCGCTCGCGCGTATTCACGCTCTTTCTGCGCGAATACGAGGCGGGTCGCACGCCCAATCCGGATGTGCTCTGCAACAGCGAAATCAAGTTTCGCGCGTTTCTCGATGACGCAATGGCGCGGGGCGCCGATGCGATTGCCACCGGACACTACGCGCGGCTGCGCCAGGCGGACGAAAGCGGACCAATCGAGCTATTGAAGGCGCTCGACAAGGCGAAGGATCAGAGCTATTTCCTCCATCGCTTGACGCAGGCGCAGCTCGCGCCGGCGATTTTCCCCATCGGATCGATGAAAAAAAACGACGTTCGCGCGCTCGCGCGACGCGAGGGCATTCCGACGTGGGGCAAGAAAGACTCCACCGGCATCTGCTTCATCGGCGAGCGGCCGTTTCGCGACTTCCTCGCGCGCTACTTGCCTACCACCCCCGGGCCCATCATCACGCCCGAAGGCGATCGTGTCGGCACGCATTGCGGCCTCGCCTATTACACGCTCGGACAGCGGCAGGGATTGGGCGTTGGCGGTCAACGGGACGGCAAGTCCGCGCCCTGGTTCGTCGCGGGGAAGGACAGCGCGGCGAACGCCCTCATCGCCGTGCAGGGACATGACCATCCTCTTTTGTATCGCCGCGAAATCGAAGCGATCGACGTCCGATGGATCGCGGGCGCCGCACCGCAATTGCCGCTTCGCGCCAGCGCGAAGACGCGCTACCGGATGGCGGACGCGCCGTGCGTGATTCGGTTGGACAACGGCAGGCTTCGCGTGCGATTCGATGCGCCGCAGTGGGCGCCGACGCCGGGACAATATCTGGTGATCTACGCCGGCGACGTCTGCCTTGGCGGAGCCGTCATCGCGGCGTCGTCGTCCGGGGAAGCCTCGCAGGAGCGCGCGCGGGAAGTCGCGGTCTAGGAGCGGTCCTGCGACAGTCGGATTGGTGAGAATCGAATTGGCGACAGTCAGATTGCGTGGACCGGGCGTCGCGTCGAACTCCCCTCGAGCGCCGACCCCTTCGAACTCGCATCGGTTGGCCTATGCTGGCATCGAATACGAAACCGGTCGGGATCTCGGCCCCGTGCTGCGGGACCCTCTAGAACGGAATATCGTCGTCGAAATCCTCGGTGTTCTTCTTCGCGCCGCCCTTGGGCGCACCACCCGCCGCTGATTCCCGTCGTCCGCCGCCGGCGGTAGCTCCGGCAAACTCGGCTTCGCCGCCGCTCGCCCCGCCGCCCTCGCGCCCGCCCAGCAACTGCATCCGATCCCCGACGATTTCAGTCGAATATTTTTCGACGCCGTCCTTGTCGGTGTACTTGCGCGTTTGCAGTCGACCCTCAATATAAACGGAGCGGCCCTTTTTCAAATATTCGCCGGCGATTTCGGCGAGCCGCGCGAACAGCACGACGCGATGCCATTCGGTGCGCTCCTGCTTTTCGCCGCTTTTGTCCTTCCATTGCTCGCTGGTCGCGATGTTGAGCGTGGTGACGGCGTCGCCGCCCGTTGTATAGCGCGTCTCGGGATCGCGCCCAAGGTTGCCGATCAAAATCACCTTGTTGACCGATGCCATGGCGGCTCTCCGGTAGAAAGGGTGAAAAGACGTTGGTTGTCTGCCGGCGCGCGGACCTGCGTTTGCGATGCGCGGCAGTACGTGAATGAGATCACGAAACGCAATATACTATCAGGTTCGCTCGCGCGCTTTCATCCGAATGGCCGATGCTCGAATTGACGGGCGCGCAGCTTCAAAACATATATCAAAGATAGACCGAACTGGGCGTATGGAATCGATTCGGATCCGCGGCGCACGCACGCACAATCTCAAGAATCTGAATCTCGACCTGCCGCGCCAGCGGCTCATCGTGATCACCGGATTGTCAGGGTCGGGCAAGAGCTCGCTCGCGTTCGATACGCTCTATGCCGAAGGACAGCGGCGCTATGTCGAGTCGCTGTCCGCCTATGCGCGCCAGTTCCTTCAATTGATGGAAAAGCCCGACGTCGATCTGATCGAAGGCCTCTCGCCGGCCATCTCGATCGAGCAGAAGGCGACGTCGCACAACCCCCGTTCGACCGTGGGCACCGTCACCGAAATCCACGACTACCTGCGCCTTTTGTACGCGCGGGTCGGCGATCCCTACTGTCCCGATCATCCGGAGCAGAAGCTCGCGGCGATGACGATTTCGCAGATGGTCGACGCGACGCTCGAATTTCCCGAGGACACGAAGCTGATGATCCTCGCGCCGGTCGTGGTCAATCGCAAGGGCGAGCAGCTCGAGCTCATGGTGGAGCTGCGCGCCAAAGGATTCGTTCGGGTGCGCGTCGACGGCAAGGTCTACGAGATCGATGGGGTGCCGAAGCTCGCGAAGAATTCGAAGCACACGGTCGAAGTCGTCGTCGACCGACTCAAGGTACGCGGCGACATGAAGCAGCGGCTCGCCGAGTCGTACGAGACGGCGCTGCGCCACGGCGACGGGCGCGCGATCGCCGTCGAAATGGACACCGATCGGGAGCACCTGTTCTCGGCGAAGTTCGCATGTCCGATTTGCAACTATTCGCTGTCCGAGCTCGAGCCGCGGTTGTTCTCGTTCAACAATCCGCTTGGCGCATGTCCGCGCTGCGATGGATTGGGCGCGATCACCTTTTTTGATTCGAAGCGCGTTGTCGCGTTTCCGCAGCTCTCGCTCGCGTCGGGCGCGATCAAGGGCTGGGACCGGCGCAACCAGTTCTATTTCCAGATGCTGCAAAGCCTCGCGAAGCATGTCGGATTCGACGTCGACCGGCCGTTCGCGAAGCTCCCGGAACGCGTTCAGAACGTCGTGCTCTATGGTTCGGGCGACGAGAAGATTCCATTCACCTATTTGTCCGAACGCGGTCGGCCGTTCGTCAAGGAGCACACATTCGAGGGGATCATTCCCAATCTCGAGCGTCGCTACCGCGAGACCGATTCGGTGATGGTGCGCGAGGAGCTCGCGAAATACCTGAACAACAAGCCGTGCCCCGAATGCGCCGGCACGCGGCTTCGCCGCGAAGCGCGGCATGTGAAAGTCGGCGAAGGCGTCGATGCGCGCGCGATCTTCGAGGTATCGGCATGGCCGCTGAAGCAAACGTCCGAGTTCTTCGCGCGCTTGAAGCTCGACGGCCACAAGGCTGCGATCGCCGACCGGATCATCAAGGAGATCGTTTCGCGGCTCGCGTTCCTGAATAACGTCGGCCTCGATTACCTCGCGCTCGATCGGTCGGCCGAAACGTTGTCGGGCGGGGAAGCGCAGCGCATCCGGCTCGCGTCGCAAATCGGCTCCGGTTTGACCGGCGTCATGTATGTGCTCGACGAGCCGTCGATCGGCCTTCACCAGCGCGACAACGATCGCCTGCTCGACACGCTGAAGCATTTGCGCGACCTCGGCAACAGCGTGATCGTCGTCGAGCACGATCAGGATGCGATCCTGTCCGCGGATTACGTGGTCGACATGGGCCCGGGTGCGGGCGAGCATGGAGGTCAGGTCGTCGCCCAGGGCACACCCGACGATATTCGCCGCGCGCCGCATTCGCTGACGGGCCAATATCTGGCGGGACGCCGGCAGATTCCGCAGCCCTCGCGGCGCCATCGCGCCGATCCCGAAAAGATTTTGACGCTGACCGGCGCGACCGGGAACAACCTGAAGAGCGTCACGCTCAAGCTGCCGGTCGGACTCTTCGTCTGCGTCACCGGCGTATCGGGCTCCGGCAAATCGACGCTGATCAACGATACCGTCTATCACGCCGTCGCGCGGCATCTCTATGACAGCGCCGAAGAACCGTCGCCCTATGTCGAAATCGAGGGGCTCGAGCATTTCGACAAGGTGATCAGCGTCGATCAAAGTCCGATCGGCCGCACACCGCGCTCCAATCCGGCGACGTACACGGGATTGTTCACGCCGATTCGCGAGCTGTTTGCGCAGGTGAAGGAAGCGCGCGAGCGCGGCTACGGACCGGGGCGCTTTTCATTCAACGTGAAGGGCGGGCGGTGCGAGGCGTGCCAGGGCGATGGGCTGATCAAGGTCGAGATGCACTTCCTGCCCGACATCTACGTGCCCTGCGACGTTTGCCACGGGCAGCGCTACAACCGCGAGACCCTGGAGATCCGCTACAAGGACAGGAACATTCACGACGTGCTCTCGATGACCGTCGAGCAGGCGTATCAATTCTTCGAGCCGGTGCCGGCCGTCGCGCGCAAATTATCGACACTGCTCGACGTCGGTCTCGGCTATATTAAGCTCGGACAGTCGGCGACCACGCTGTCGGGCGGTGAAGCGCAGCGCGTCAAACTCGCGCTGGAGCTGTCGAAGCGCGACACCGGCCGGACGCTGTACATTCTCGACGAGCCGACGACGGGCTTGCATTTTCACGACATCGAAATGTTGCTGACGGTGCTGCACAGGCTGCGCGATCACGGGAACACGGTCGTGGTCATCGAGCACAATCTCGACGTCATCAAGACCGCCGATTGGATCATCGACCTTGGTCCGGAAGGAGGCGCAGGCGGCGGCGAGATCATCGCCGAAGGACCGCCGGAAGAGATCGCCAGGAAAGTGGGAAGCTATACGGCGGAACATTTGAAGCCCGTTCTCGAAAACGAAACGAGACGGCGCAGTTCGGCGCCCGCCGGCGCCGCCGCGGCGGCGACGCGCGGCCGTAAGGTATCGGGCGATCTCCTGCGATGACGGTCGGTACGAAACTCGTGATCCGGCGACCGAACCCCGCTCGCTTCGCGGAGGAGGTCGATGCCGTCACGGAGCTTTTTTTGGCCGCGCGGCGAGCGGCACTACCCGACTTGAAGGTCGTGCACAGCGATGCGGAGACGCACGATTGGATGCGCGAAGTGGTATTTCCGCGCCGATCGATCCGCATCGCCGAGCAGGACGGCACTATCGTGGGCTTCGCCGCTCGCGACGGCGCGTGGCTCGAGCATCTGTACGTCAAAGTCGGATTCACCGGCCGTGGCATCGGCACCAAGCTGCTCGAGGTCGTGATGAACGAGGCGAAGCTCGTGACGCCGATCCTCCGGCTCTACGCGTTTCAATGCAATCAGGCGGCGCGGCGCTTCTACGAACGGCACGGCTTTGCGGCAGTCGCGTTCAGCGACGGCAGCGGCAATGAAGAGGGCGAGCCGGACGTGCGCTACGAGCGCAAGCTGCGCTAGCTCTTTCGCGGCCGCCCGGTGTGTCGGCGGGTTTCGTGGCCCACACCGCCCGGCGGCTTTTCGGTCATGCCGCTGCTCCGATGCTCGGACGGGCCGCCGTGCCGCGATAGATTGCACGCCGTGTTGACCAGCGCAACATGCGTCAGCGTCTGCGGAAAATTGCCGACCAGACGGCGCCGACGGTAATCGTATTCTTCGGACAGAAGGCCCACGTCGTTGCGCAGCGCCAGCAAACGTTCGAACAGCGCGACGGCCTCCTTTCTGCGGCCCGCAAGCGCCAGCGCGTCGGCGAGCCAGAACGAGCAGGGAAGAAAGGCGCCTTCCTGTGGCGGCAGACCGTCGACGCGATTGCCCGGCAAATAGCGCATCACGAATCCGTTCACGATGAGCTTGCGCTCGATCGCGGCAATCGTACCGAGGACGCGCGCGTCGGTGGCCGGCAGAAAACCCACCAGAGGAATCTGCAACAGACTCGCGTCGAGATCGGGGGCGCCGAAGCGTTGGACGAACGTGTTATGCCGCGCATCGAAGCCGCGCTTGCAAACGGTCGCGTGGATCTCGTCCCGCAGCGCGCGCCAGCGCTTCACCGGACCATCGAGATGAAATCGTTCGACGGCCTGTATGCCGCGCTCGACCGCGCACCACGCCATCACTTTTGAATGCGTGAAATGCTGGCGGTCCGCGCGGATTTCCCAGATGCCGTTGTCGGGCTCGTCCCAATGGGACTCCAGGAATTCGATCAGCACGCGCTGAAGCGACCATGCATCGGCATTCTGCTCGAGACCGGCGGACCGCGCGAGCGAGAGTGCGTCGATCACTTCGCCATAGATGTCGAGCTGAAGCTGCGTAGCCGCCTTGTTCCCGATGCGCACGGGCGCCGATCGACGGAAACCGGTGAGCCACGGCAGCTCCAGCTCGACCAGTTGCCGCTCGCCGGCGAGGCCGTACAGGACCTGCAAATCCTGCGGGCGCCCGGCAGCGGCACGGAGCAGCCATTCGCGCCAGGCCCGCGCCTCATCGCGATAGCCGGAAAGAAGCAGCGCGTAGAGCGTGAACGTCGCATCGCGCAACCAGCAATACCGATAGTCCCAATTGCGGACGCCGCCGATTTTTTCCGGCAGCGACGTCGTCGGAGCGGCCACGATCCCGCCTGTGGGAGCGTAGGTCATCGCTTTCAGCACGACCAGCGACGTCGAAACCGCGTCCGTCCAACGTCCGTTGTAAGTGGACTGCGAACACCACTCCCGCCAGGCGAGCTCGGTTTGATCGAGTGCCGCGAAAGGATCGATCGGCACCGGGCGCGGACGGTGCGAGGCGAAGTACGTCAGGACGAAGGGCACGCGCTGTCCTCGCGCAATGCTGAAGTCGCTGACCGTCGTGTACCGTTCGCCGTGCGTCGTCATCGGCGTTCGGAGCTCGATCGTGTGCGGGCCGGCCGTCGCGAGCAGCGCGCCTTCGACCCGGCGCACCCAGGGCGTCACGACGCCGTAGTCGAAGCGCATCACGAGATCCATCCGCATCGGAACGCGGCCGCGCAGGCCTTCGACGATGCGCACGACATCGAGACGGTCCGGCCACAGCGGCATGCAATCGATCAGCCGGATCGCGCCGTCGTCGGTTTCGATGTCCGTTTCGAGGATCAGCGTATCTTGGCGATAACGGCGCCGCACCACACGGTGACGGCCCGCCGGGGCGATGCGAAAATGACCGTTGCCGCGGCGACCCAGCAGTGCGGCGAAGCAGGCGGGGCTGTCGAATTGCGGCACGCAAAGCCAATCGATCGAGCCGTCACGCGCCACCAGCGCAGCCGTCCGCATGTTGCCGATCAATGCGTAGTCCTCGATGTGCGAAGACATTCGGATCGAACCTAGGCGATCGGCGCCGGATCGTGCCAGCGCACGTTACGCGGTAGCACGCGATTCGCCTGGGCCGGCCCCCAGCTTCCCGGTGCATATCCGAAAACAGGCAGGTCCTTCTTGACGACGCGCTCGACGACGCGCCACGACGCAAAGGCGCCTTCCGCGCTTTCGTTCAGCGCATGATCGCCGGCAAGTGCCGCCTCCAGCAGATGCTCATAAGCGTCGCGGTCTTCGTCGACGCCGAGGTCGACGCGAAGCTCGACGGGATCGCCCACCATGGCCGCGCCGCGGCGTTTGACATAAGCGCCGAGCCCGATGTCGACGGGTCCCGGTCCAAGGCGAAAACGCAGGTGATGAGCGCGCTCTCCGGCGTCCGCCACGATGCTGCGCGCGGGCGGCTTGAACGCAATCCACACTTCGGTCGCGGTGATGGGCAAACATTTTCCGGTGCGTACGCAGATCGGCACACGTTTCCAGCGCAGGGCGCGGCTGCGAAGCTGCAGCGCGACGTAGGTCTCCGTGCGCGAATCGGGCGCGACGCCTTCGCTGCCGCGATAGCCTCCATATTGTCCGCGGACGATGTCGTTCGGCGCGAGCGGCCGCAGCGCCGACAATGCCGCTATGCGCGCGGCGCGGACTGCGCGCGTGGTCGGACGCGCCGGCGGCTCCATCGTCAGCAATGCGACGATTTGCAGCAGGTGATTCTGGACGACGTCGCGCAGCGCGCCGACGGAATCGTAGAACCGTCCGCGCCCTTCGATACCGAACGCTTCGGCCATCGTGATCTCGATCCTTGCGATGTACGCGTGATTCCAGATCGGCTCGAGCCACCGATTGCCGAAGCGAAGGAACACGAGATCGCGCACGGGATCCTTGGCAAGAAAATGATCGACACGAAAGATCGCGGAATCAGGGAACGCGTCGCGAAGCGTACTGTCGAGCGCGCGTGCGGACGCGAGATCATGGCCGAAAGGTTTTTCCACGGCGATCCGCGCGCCGGCGGCAAGGCCCAGCTCCGACAGCCGTGCGGCGACCATCGGAAACAAATTGGGAGGGATCGCGAGGTAATAAAGTGGATGCTGCAGGCGTCCGAGCGCTCGCCTCAGCTTCTTGTAGGTGGCGGCATCCTGCAAATCGCCGGCGACGTAACGAATGCGTCGCGCGAGGTGCCGGTCGAGCGAACGTCGTGCCGTCGTGCATGTGCGCAGATGATCGGTGACTGCGCCGCGCAGCGCGTTCATGTCCTGCCGCGCAACGGCGATGAGCGGGATTTCGAACGCGCCTCTCGCTGCGAGCGCGCACACCGCCGGTAGGATCATCTTGGCCGCGAGATCGCCGGTAGCGCCGAAAACGACCAGCGCATCGGACCGGGGCTCGTTCATAGGGACTGCAGGCGCTTTCGTATTATTCTCGAACGTTTAGGCGCGCTTGGCCGGCGGTTGGTTCCGCGTCGCCCGGCGCATCGGCGGCGGGCGAACCTGCACCGCGGCTCCGCCAAGGTCAACTGATTATTCGGGGTCCGAATCCGATTCTGGCTTCAGCGGTGACGCGCCGTGATCGCCGCGAGTATTTCACCTCAGCAAGGCCGTCGGGGCCGGCGGACAGCCGGCAATATCGACATCGAGCCGCACGTGGAACGGAAGCTTCGGCAGTGCGAGCGGCATCACGCGCGCTTGCGGCGGCGCGCCGAGCGAGAGCAGCGCAACGAGCGAGCAACAGCGCGACCAGGCGCCTGCGGGAAAGATGAAGCGGCTCACGAACCGCGGATCGCGCGGTCGGACAAGGCCGAGCGCACCCAGCACGATCCGGGCGGCGATGAGGATGACGACGAGATCGAGCGTGGGCACCGCAGCCAAGGACCCGGTCGAGAGCGCCGTCACTTTATGCGCATGCCGGGCTCCGCACCCTCATCGGGCGCGAGAAGAAAAATGCCGGGCCCGTCGCCCGACGCCGCGAGCACCATGCCCTCCGAAACGCCGAATTTCATCTTGCGCGACGCGAGGTTCGCGACCATCGGCGTCAATCGACCGACGAGATCTTCCGGACGATAAGCCGACTTGATGCCCGCGAACACGGTCCGATGTCGCCCTTCGCCGACGTCGAGCGTCAATTTCAGCAGCTTGTCGGCGCCGCTGACAGCTTCCGCGCTGACGATCCGCGCGACGCGCAAGTCGATTTTCGCGAAATCGTCGATTCCGATCGTCGGTTCGACCGACGATGAAGCCGTGATGTCCGGAGCAGCCGGCCTGGCGGCGGCCGTGCCCTTCGGACCTTCCAGCAAGGCATCGATCTGCTTCGGCTCGACGCGCGAAAGCAAATGGGTGTACGGCGCAATCTTCGCCGGCTGCTTCCACGCGTCCGACCACACGAAGTCGCGTTCGAGACCGAAAAAATCGCGTGCGACGCGTGACGCGGTGACGGGCAGCACCGGCGCGAGCAGCACGGTCAGGAATTGAAAGCCTTGCAGCGATTGCGAGCAAATCGTCTGCAGCGCATCGCGCTTTGCCGGATCCTTTACCGACAGCCACGGCTGCGCCGCGTCGAACGCTTCGTTGATACGATCGGCGATTCGCATCGCGTCACGCAACACCCGGCCGTATTCGCGCGCCTCGTAATTCGCGCGTGCCGCTTCCGCTTCCATCTGGGCGATCGTCAATCGATTGGCACGCTCGTTCGCCGATTCGGCGGGTGTCGAGAGGCTGCCGCCGAAGTTCTTGATGATGAAATTCGCCGCACGGCTCGCGATGTTCACGTACTTGCCGACGAGATCGCTGTTGACCCGCGCCACGAAATCATCCGGATTGAAATCGAGATCCTCCACTTTTCCGTTCAACTTCGCCGCGAGGTAATACCGCAGCCATTCGGGATTGAGGCCGAGGTCGAGATAGACGTCCGGACTGATGCCGGTCCCGCGCGATTTCGACATCTTCTCGCCCGAGAACGTGATGAAACCGTGGACGAAGATGTTGTCGGGAACCTTGTAAGGCGCGCCGGCGAACTTGAGCATCGCCGGCCAGAACAGCGTGTGGAAATAGACGATGTCCTTCCCGATGAAGTGGTACTGGTCGACGTTGGGGTCCTGCAGAAACCGCGCGAAGTCGAGGCCGCGATTCGTCAGGTGCGCCTTCAGGCTCGCGAGATAACCGACCGGCGCGTCGAGCCACACGTAGAAAAATTTTTCCGGCGCATCGGGGCTTTCCAGCACATTGGGATCCTAAGCTTAGAATTCCACGTGGACAAGTTGTCGCG
>JADMIO012791283.1_pt1 | contig 72582 bp, 63 predicted proteins | sample 8958161 | NCBI WGS metagenome assembly JADMIO01 (sample SAMN16585339, study PRJNA669376) | soil metagenome | isolation source: Crop rotation soil | place: USA: Cullars Rotation, Alabama | collected 2011 | reverse complement strand
CCGCGACAACTTGTCCACGTGGAATTCTAAGCTTAGGATCCCAATGTGCTGGAAAGAACTACTACTGTAACAGTTTTTGCAAACACCAATAGTTGTGCTTTAGACAGCATACAAATTGAAAGCGGGTGGGATTGTGCCGCATACCCAACGGGAGCTGATCTTGCTGCTTATGGTTGCTGGAAAAATTTGTGGTTAAAAGCTGATCCTTTGCCAAGCCAGATACAGTTGTCTGTTGACAGGCAGCCGCTGGCCCCAACAATTGATTTGTGTATCAGCGATACAATGATATTCAAGATGAACAGTGCATTGGCTAATTATTCTGACAATCCACAGTTCAGGGTAACAGCACCTGATGGGCTTACTATTACTGTTGCAGAAATTGAATACCCTGAGAGTAGCGGTAACTGGGAAACTATTACTCCTGTAATTGACAATGGAATTTTTGTTTATAATATAGAAGATCATTCTGCTGTAGGCGATGCAGGGCTCCCCGGTACCGTTAGTAATCCTGGTACAGCCAACAGGGCTGCAAGGTTAAGGCTTACCTACACCACAAGTTGCGATTTTGTAAGTGGTAGTAAAGTATCTGTTCAGCAAAGAGGAGATAGGCCATGCGGCTCGCCGATATCTACTGATCTTGGTTTTAATGGAATTGTAAGAGCCAATCCTATTAATATAACTGGCGCAGCAGGTCCGGGTGTAGTGGGCTTTAATATCAACCTGGCTCCTGGTGGTATCAATTGTGGAAATTCTACTTTAAGCGGCAGTATTACACCTTCAGGTGAATCAACTTCAAGTGGCGATACCATCGTGGTTACATTGCCAGCAGGCATTGTATATGCAGGCAATTTTGTAAGTGGAGATGGAATGACTGTGGTAGCCGGTTATCCTGTTGCAGGACCTGGTGGCACACAAATATTGAACCTTAAAGTACCGGAAGGTGTTACTTCAGGTAATACAGCTAATTACAGTTTTGATATTGCTGCTGCTTATGTTGATTTTGGTTGCGGTAAGCTCAATATATCAAGCCAGATGGAAAGGAGCATAGCGCCATTGATGTGTAACAGTGTGGCTTGTCCTAATAGTGCAAAATTTGTGGTGGGTAGTGCTGAAAATGAAATAGCTGTTTCAAAACCTGACCTGGTACTTACAGGCTTTGAATATGTATCCGGAAGCTTTGCTGAAGGCGGTACAGCAGTGGTGGCAGTTACTGTTGCAAACAATACACTGATACAGGCACCCGCTAACACATACTATGTTGAGTTCTTCTGCGGTAGCAATACTACACCGTTTACATCGGTATTGTTCCCGTCAGAAATTCCAATGAGTGGCAGCATTACAGAAAACTTAACTATTAATATCCCTGTTGCACCTGATTGTTTAAATGGTGAATCAGTAACGGTTAAGATAAGGCCTGTTACAGCTGCCAGCCAGCAACAGTGTTTGTGTAGCGAAACATCAAGGGGTATCCTGGCTGTATTGCCTGTGATCCTTGATAAATTTACAGCAAGGCAAAATGCCTGCAGCATCAACCTGCAATGGCACAGCGAATCTGAATTGAATTTCAAAAAATATGAAGTTGAGTTTAGTGTTGATGGCCGCAGATTTACTTCTGTTGCTACGATTGAAGGAAGGGGAAGTAATAACTATTATACTTTCAATCATAAGCCTGCACAGGGTAGAGTGTACTACCGTTTAAGGCTTGTTGATGCCAATGGCGCAAGCCGCTATAGCAACATTATTGCAATGAATTTATCATGTAATGGAAGGAACGTACTCATCTATCCTAATCCTGTTAACAGCGTACTGAATGTTAATCTTTCAGGTTTTGCAGCTGCTGCAACAGGTAAATTGTATAATGGTGTTGGGCAGTTGATGCTTACACAGCAATTGGTGAATGGTACCAACAGCCTTTCTGTTGATAAACTGGCAACCGGTACATATGCATTGATCGTAGCCGAAGCAGATGGTACGCAACAGGTATATAAAGTACAGGTAGCGCATTAATCGTTAATAAAATTTTAATACAAGCGGCTGTTCTTATTTGAACAGCCGCTTTTTGTTTTTAGGAGGAGTCTATGTGTAAAACTTTATTGTATGTGGTTGAGAAGAATGATCTACCTGTTGCTGTTTGTTTTTTGCACCTGGCTTGCTATCGCTACCCGTACACATTCGAATTGGTTTCCTGCTATTGTCGTTAAATACGGCGGTGATACTATCTGGGCAGGGATGTTTTTATTTTTCCTGCGGATATTTTTTAGCAGGATGGTTTTGTGGAAACTGGCATTAATATGTTTTGTATTGGGGGTGGCAGATGAAGCCCTGCAGCTTTACCATGCGCCATGGATTGAAGCCATAAGGCAAACAAGAGTTGGTGGGCTTATATTGGGCTTTGGTTTTTTATGGAGTGATATTATTTGCTATGCTATAGGAATTGTTATTGCTTATGTAATGGTGGTATTGATTGAGAAGCTGGTGAAAGAAAAGCAATCAGGCAAATAGTCCTAGTTGAACTGGTTTGGTAAAACTCTTGATTGCTGGTGCGTTTTCGGAGTTTGTGATGGTGAAAACATCTGTGGCTTTATACCGGGATGCTACAATAACTTCAACCCCGTTTGCATGTGGTAGAAACATATCTGCTGCTAATTGCGGATCGTTATTTTCTTTTGATAAATGGGAGAGGAGGAGATGGCTCATAAATGGTGGCCGGTGTTGTAAAAATAAATCTAGTGCCTGCCGGTTGCTTAAATGACCCTCTCCACCACGGATGCGGTTTTTTAAATAAACAGGGTAGCGGCCATTTTCCAGCATATCTTCATCATAATTTGATTCTAAAAAAACTGCATGGCATTGTTTAAAGTGGTGTATCACTTCCTTGCAGACAATGCCTATATCTGTAAATACTCCAACAGTAATATTATTATGGCTGATGATAAAACTGTGAGGGTCATTGGCGTCATGCTGTTTGGCAAATGCTGTAACCTTCAGCGAGCCAATAGAAACTACTTCTCCTGCTGTAAAAGTTCTTGAAAGGTGTTTTATTAGTATTGGGCCATTATTTGCCGTTAGATTGGTAATGTAAACAGGGAGGTTGTGTTTGTTAGCTAAAGTTGATACTCCCTTTATATGGTCGCCATGTTCGTGTGATACAAATATTGCTTTTACATTTTTGATATTGAGCCCGGCAAGCTTCATTCGTTTTTCTGTTTCCCGGCAACTGATGCCAACATCCACCAATACAGCATCAGTATCGTTGCCGATATAGTAACAATTGCCATTGCTGCCTGAGTTTAAAGAAGCGATATGTAAAGACATGGCGCAAAGAAAATCAATTTTTATTGATCCTAGCCTCCATATTTTTTCCGGTGGGTGTACATTTTTTTTGCCTTTCGTACAAGGGTCAAAAATTCCTTGTCGATATATCTTTCCTTATTAAAACAGCCACCTGCCAGTTTTAGAAGGCTATTCCAGCTTACCTGTTTAGAATATTCTGAATCTTTCAGCTTTATTCCAAACATTACCACGCTGGCAGCTTTTCTTATACTGCTGTCTGTTTCTTTTATAGGAGAGAAATTATTTTCACAGGTGTGTGAACTTGTGTATTCAACCGGCTGTAGCGGCAACCTGTAATGCACTTCCATGTTCGCCAGCCAGCTTGTAGTTGATATGCTATCAGCCGGTGTTATCTCAAATACTGCCATCAACGAATGGCCTGAACCGATTTCACCACCTTTTAATTTCTTTAAACTATCGGATAGTACGGTGCCATCATTTTCATAACCCAGCAACCTGTATTCTTTTACTGCTACCGGGTTAAAAGTTGCAGAGATGTAAACATTTTCAGCCACGGTAAATAGTGTTTTGGTGATATCTGTTACCAGCACTCTTTCAGCTTCCTGTTCATTATCGATATAAGCAAAATTGCCATTGCTTTTTTGCGCCATTAAATACAATTTGGAATCTTTATAATTGCCAGAACCAACACCAAGACAAGACAAATAAATGCCACTTCGTTTTTCCTGTTGTATCAATGTCATCAGTTCTTTTTCTGTACTCATACCCACGTTAAAATCTCCATCAGCTGCCAATATGATCCTGTTGTTACCGCCTTTTATAAACCTTTTCCTGGCTACATTAAAGGCCAGCTTTATACCAGCTTCACCGGGGGTATTACCATCAGCCACAACTGTTTCTATGGCTTTAGCAATTCTTTCTTTATCGCTGCCGGGAATGCCGTCTAACAATATTTGCACCGATTCGCCAAACGTAACTACAGAAACAGTGTCAATAGCCCGGAGGTTTTTCACCATTTTTATAAAACCTGATTTTATCAATGGTAATTTATTGGGCATGTCCATTGAACCGGAAATATCAAGCAAAAACACAAGGTTACCCGGCGGTATATTGGCCATATTAATTTTCCTTGCGCTGGCATTCATAAAAAGCAATTGATTTTCTTTATTCCACGGACAACTTGTTAAATACGAAGAACTGTGAAACACACTGTCTTTTTCGGGGCTGGTATAATTAAAATTAAAATAGTTAAGCATCTCCTCAATTCTTACTGCATTGGGTGGCAACAGGCCATCCATTTCGTTGATCAACCGCCTGATGTTACTATATGATGCCCTGTTAATATTGGCAGAAAAAGCAATCCCTGGTGCTGCAGCTGTCTGCTGAAAATTAAATTCGCCGGTGTGGGTATAGGTTTCATCTTTAAAGGTTCTATTGGCGACATCCTTATCACTTTGAATAATAACAAAAGAATTGTCTAATGTAAAAATAACTGATGAAGGGAGTGGTTGAAGAATGATCCTGGCATATTCATCTGCTTTTACAATTAAGCTTAATGTGTCAAAACCGTCGCATGAAAAAGTAAGTGTGTCTTGCAGCAAGGTTGACGTAAAACCAAAGTTGCCGAAAGAGTTAGTTTTGTAAATAAGTTTGTTTGAGGCTACTACAATTTTTACGTAAGGCAAACGCTGTCCCCGGGAAGACGTTACCTGTCCCCTGATATAGTTCTGGCAGAATATATCATGGTTGAAAACAAGCAGGTATAGTATAAGTGTGAAATATTTCAAAAACCGATTTTAAACTTAAGCCTGAGTAATGCCAGTGATGACTTTTAATTGGTTTCTCAAAATGGCTGCTCTATAAATGTACTCAATTTTGTTTTGATGGGGAATTTTGTTCATGCAACTCTGTGGACCGAAGGGAAGATATTTCCCATTCAAATTATAGCTTAGAAATGAAAAATATTTTCTGCAAGTTTTAATGTGCCTACTTATTCACAACTTGTAAATAAATTAATGGTACCTGCATTAAATGATTGTTGCTATTAACGATTTTAAAATATCAACCTTGTTTTGGCATAATGTTTCCTCTTAAAAATAAAACGGTTGTTATGGAAAAATCTTTGGGCTTGATCAGTCAACCTGATTCATCTTCATCGGCATTTGAAAAAAATATTGATGCAGTTCAGCATTATATTAAAAATACATTTAATGAAACGAGGAAAGAGATAAGTGATGGTCTTACTTCATTTAGAGAAGGGCTTACTGACAGACTTAATAAAACAGGAGCATATATAAAAAATGATTTGGTATTGCCTGTCAATAATTTTATTAAAGACATAGCCCAAATTGAAAGCGAATTTGCAGCAGAACAAAAGAATAATGCAGAATACTGTATTTGTATTGAAGGAAAAATGATACCTGCTGAGGAAGTACTAAAAATGCCAATGGAAGAAAATTATTAGTTCTGGGGTTTTCTACATATAACAAAAAGGTCGTATTTATTGCGGCCTTTTTTGCTTAAAGGATTGGAACAAATCCTTCCTCATTTTTTTATAACAGTATGATTTTAAGGCTATTCCGCTCCTGTCTTCTATAAGTCTTGTAATTTAGTTCTTGTATTTGTGTATTATATGCAGGAAAAATCGTTATTTTTGCAAACTTTTTAAACTCACATTCATAAGTATGGAAGTATTAGCACCCTCGTTATCAGTAATTGAAAAAATTGAACTGAAAGACGAGAAAAACCTGTTAATTCAGGGATTGCCCTCCACTATTGAAAAGCAGTTTGCAAAACTCTCTTTTTCTAAAAATGTAACACCACTGTTAAAGATCAGGAAAATTGATTTTGCGCTCGTGTTTGCTGTCAATCACAACCAGTTAAAGGACATTTTAAAAGACGTGGTGCCTGCACTTGCAGACGAAGCCAAACTATGGATTGCTTATCCAAAATTGTCCAGCAAAATTGTGAGTGACCTTTCAAGGGATTGCAATTGGGATTGTATTGCTGCTCATGGATTAGAATCTATGAGGTTAATAGCATTAGACAATGTGTGGTGCGCCGCACAGTTCAAAAAAGTTGACAGCAAGATCAAAAAGATCAAAAAGGTTTCTGCTGCTCAATTACAGTAATTAATTTTTACCTTATTTATTTAAAGCTGGTAAGCTGATTTTTTTAGCAAGCCAGCTTTTTTGTATGGGTACCATCCAGTTTTCTAATAATTCTTTTTTGCTGGTCACTGTATTGTTGAAGTAAATAGTATCTGCAGTGATGAAGTTATTATCTGCAGCATACTGCAATTGAGAGAGAGGGAGTAGCTGTACTTTATCTTTTACTAAAAAAGCAAGATTAAGCCTGTCGAACATTTTTACGTTAAACAACTGCTCCATTGTTTTTATTACACGTACACTGCTATCGGTGCTGCAGCCACTTACACCGCTTGCTGTTTCATCAGCCATTACAACAATAAACTGCCCGTAAAATAAATTGGCATAGCCTTTTACAGGTGTGCCGTGGCTTTGCCAGCTTTCAACAAAATCAGCAAGCATTTTTTCTATTTCAAATGCTTCGCCAAGCAGAAACAAACGGCTGCTTTGATAAACCCACACACGGGAGCTATCATTAAAATCAGCGGGTAATATTTCTTGTAAATCAATTTTCATAAAGCAAAAGTAAAATAGATTTTATGATAAAGAAGCAGCAACTATTTCTGCAATATCCAACACTTTCACTTCATCTTCTTTATTGCTGTTCTTTACGCCATCTGTCATCATTGTATTACAGAAAGGACAGGCGGCCGCAATTACGTCAGCGCCTGTAGCCAAAGCTTCGTTTGTTCTTTCCAGGTTGATCCTTATATCGCCTTTTTCTTCTTCTTTAAACATTTGGGCGCCTCCTGCACCGCAACAAAGACCATTGCTTCGACACCTTTTCATTTCTACTAAAGAGGCATCTAGTGCTTCCAGTACTTTTCTTGGTGCCTCATAAATATTATTGGACCTGCCTAAGTAGCAACTATCATGGTAAGTGATCTTCTTCCCTTTAAAAAGGTTGCCATCACTCATTTTTATTTTTCCTTCATCGATCAACTGCTGTAAAAAAGTGGCATGATGGATCACTTCATAATTACCTCCCAGTTCAGGGTATTCATTTTTCAACGTATTAAAGCAATGAGGGCATGCAGTTACGATCTTCTTTACTTCATAACCATTCAGTATGCTGATGTTTTGATACGCCATCATCTGGAACATAAACTCATTGCCTGCACGCCTTGCAGGATCCCCGGTACACATTTCTTCTTTGCCCAGTATGGCGTATTTAATTCCAACTTTATCAAGAATGGTTACAAATGCCTTCGTTATTTTTTGCGCCCTTTGATCAAAACTTCCGGCACAGCCTACCCAAAATAAAACTTCCGGTTTTTCTCCCGAAGCTATCATTTCTGCCATTGTTGGTACATGCATATCGTTCGTTATTTCAACAAATGTAATGAGTTCCCGTTATTTCGATATATAAGAGTGTAATAGTAATTAAAATGTCTGCCCATGTGTATGAGAAATTATTTTTTTTGTTACACCTGGCATCATCTTCATTGTACTTATAAAAAGATTGGTCAACCATTTTTTACCAAAGAGTGTTTGTATCCTCATTCCTTCCTTTACCCTTGTTGCAAATACTTTTTGCCATTTCGTTTTATACAAATGCTCCAGTTCTTTCCTGCTGATCTTGTTTTGCAAAAAATCATCAACATATCCTGCAGCGATCTTACTGCTGTGCAATGCCATACTCATGCCATTACCGCAAAGCGGTGTTATCATGCCAGCGGCGTCACCCAGTAATAAAACATGATTATACACCTGTTCTTTTGCACTAAATGAAATTTGTGAAATGGTGACTGGAGCATCAAACAGTTTTTCACTACTGGTAAATAATTCTTTAAGATGCCTGTTTTGATAAAGAATATTCTCTTCTAATTTTGAAATAGAATTATTGTTTTTGCTGAGGTTATAGGCATTGGTAAGATAGCAGAGACAATATTTATCTCCTTCTACTTTTGAAACGCCACAATATCCGTGTTCAAAATTGTGCAACGCAATCGTGTCTGCAGGCAGGTTTGTTCTGATGTGGTATTTAACGCCAATATAATTATTGAGCTTGCTGATCCTTGATGTAATGAAAGGGCGTTTCCATTTTATATCCAGTTTGCTGCGTTTGCCAAAACTACCGCAACAAACTTTGCTGGTAAAAACGCCATCACTGGTATAAACAAAGAACAATTCTTTTTTATATACTACATCATCCACTTTGCATTTTTCATAGACCAATGCATTGTTTTCAATTGCAATTCTTTTCAGTTCATTATCTAAAAAATACCGGCTGATGCCAAAACCGCCCAGATCAAGATCTGTATGCAACTCATTTCCGTTTGGAGAAGTAACGATCAGTTTTTTAATGATAGGCAAATCAAAAGACGAGAGAGGCAGGTTAAGAGATTCAAGGAAAGACCAACTTTCCATACTGATATATTCGCCGCAAACTTTATGAAAAGGGTATTGCTCTTTTTCGAAAAGGATAGTTTTGTATCCCTTTTTAGCAAGCTGTATAGATAAAGCAAGCCCAGCTAAACCTCCACCAATAATGGCTACATCATATAATGTTTCATCATCCATTACAGTACGTAATTAAATACCGGAAGGCCCATTTCCATTGCAAAGAATAATTATCGATACCGGCCCATTCCAACAACTGTTTCCATTCTTCTTTTGTAAATCCACGGGCAACAGATAATGGGGCATCATTTTTAACAAGGTACGAATTAGAAAACAATTTTGTGATCAATTTTATTGAGTGGTATGCCAACGGATGGCGCTGCAGATCATTAATAAAAAAACCTTTTGTTGCATTTGCCTTCATCCAATGTAACATTGCCACCAGTTCATCTTCTTTAAAATGATGACAGAACAAAGATGAAAAAATAATATCCGGTTGCCTGTGCTGAAAATTGGTTTTGATATAGTCTGCTGTGATCCATTCTGCCTTGAGCGAAACACACTGCATTTTTGCAAATGCAATACACGATGGTTTAATATCTATGCCAACAAAATTTGCAGGAATGTTTTTTGCAGCACACCATTTTTCAATTGCCAGCAGGTTATCACCGCCACCGCAGCCGATTTCACAAATGGTAATTTCTTTTTTAACAGGGTAGGGGCCTAATACTTTTTGCAAGCCCTTTATTGTTATCGAATGTCCACCCAAATACGTATTAATGATATTCAGCTCTTTCATATTCTGCTGAATATCTGCAAAAGGCACCTGTTCATCATCAAGTAATTCTTTTGTGTAATCCCTTATTTGTAAATTAATCATAGGCAGCAATAAATGTTTCCATCGTAAGACCAGGACCAAAAGCAGCTCCAAATATTTTTTGATCCCTGCTTTCCGGCTTTTGATTTAATTCATCCAGTATTTTTTTTAATACAAACAATATTGTTGGCGAACTCATATTGCCATAATCGTTAAGCACTTCATAAGAATACCTCAGATCATCATCTTCTAGTTGCAGGCTCTGGCTGATGGCTTCTAAAATTTTTTTGCCGCCGGGATGCATGCACCAGTGATCAATTTCTTCTTTTTGGATACCGGCTTTACCAAGCGCCCTTGAAACTAAATTATCGAAATCTTCTTTTACCAACCCGGGCACATAGCCTGTCAGTGTCATTAAAAATCCTCTTGATGATAATTGCCAGGCCATATCTTTCTTGCCATTAAAAGCAACATTGGAGAAAAAGCTTTTTAGCACCAATCCTTTTTCACTGTTTTTGTCATGCTGCACCAACACTGCTGCACATCCATCGGCAAATAGTAGGGTAGAAGTTATATTGTCAATTTTTTTTTCCTTTTGAAAATGCAGTGTGCATAATTCAGTGCATACAATAACAACATTTGCTGAGATATCATTTTTGCAAAATGCATCTGCCAGTTTCAAAGCATGCACTGCTGCATAACATCCCATAAAGTTCACTGAAGTTCTGAAAATATCCTGTGGCAGCTCCATCACTTCCATTATTTCTAAGTCAAGCCCCGGGGCGCTCAAACCAGTGCAACTAACAGTGATAAGGTGTGTTATATCCTCACTGTTTATCTTGCCTTTTATGCAATTGTGTATTGCTTCAACAGAAAGTTTCCCAGCATATTCATTAAACCATTCCATTCTCTTTTCAAGTGAAGGAAATGGATCTAAGTTTTTTTCTTTACTGTAAAATTTTCTTTCGTCAACCCCACAACTGTAATCCGGCATAACACTGTAGCGTGTGCTGATGCCACTATGCCCATACAAAAATTTGAGTTTCCTGCTTTCTTTTGCATTGCCGGCATGAATAGCATTCGCAAATTCAAAAATATCCTGCTGCTTATGTTTATAGGCAGGTACAGCGGTTGCTATAGAAATAATTTTGCTCAAGGTCTTTGTATTAACAATAAAGTTATAAATGCTGCATTGGTGCAAACAGACGCCAGTAAATTCATCCGCATGGTATTAACGAAATTTGCGGCCTGTTGGTTGCAAACCACTTTGTAAAACCACCAAAAGAAATATACCAGTACAGGCACAAAGAATATTTGCATAATAAAGAATTCTTTTTGCTGTGATTGATCAAACAATTGGTATGCCAGTAAACCCATTGCAACCATATATATAAACCCGGTAAAAATGAAAGTGCCTTTATAACCCAGCAACATACTAAGTGTGGTTACCCCATCTTCCTTATCCTGTTTGTGCTGGTAGATCTGGGTAAGCGGATAGAAACCTCCAATAAGCAGAGAAGCGATCAGCATATCCATCCATGGCACTTCCAGTATTTTGTCAATACTGCTTCCATGCATCACCATAAAAAAGGTAACGGCTCCCTGGAAAAATACCACAGTAAGATAGCCGGCGACAGGATATTTTTTCAGCCTTATACCCCGGTAGCTGTAAGCCCTCGAAGCAAGTATGTAAGCAACGACAGCTATTGCAAAATAAACACTGATGATAAGACTTAAAACAATACCAACAGCGTCTAACAATACGCTTGCATAAAACAATTGCTTTGTTGGCTCCATCGGGTTTTTAATGCCACCAATACTTTCTGTATCCCTGTCCATATAGCTGTTGTAGCCATTGCTGGCAGGATAAACAAGCAAATGCAGTATCACAAAAATCAAAACAGCATGAATGGTATTGATGTGCCCTGTTTGGCTCAAAGCGAACCAATACACAGGCATCAGGAAAAAAGAAAAGTGAAACCGCAGTAATTGTATTGTTGACTTTTGTATCATCTATTTGTCTAATAAAAGTAACTGAATGGCCGGCACATGTATGTCGTATATTTTACCAATCACTTACAGTTGAAGCAGCATTTTGTTTTATAATACTTGTTGTAAGTAAAAACAGTTGCCGCCGTCTAAACTTATATTTGCTTTATGCCTAAATTAATTCAGGTTTTCTTTTGGGGTATGCTTATCAGTTTTCTGGGTTGCCTTCCACTGGGCACACTCAATATTACTGCTATGCAAATTGGTTTGCAGGAAAGTACTAAGGATGCCTTGCTTTTTTCATTGGGCTGTTTATTAGTGGAGATGGTATATGTACGTCTTTCCCTTATTGGCATTGAATGGATACGCAAGCAGGTAAAACTCATGCGTATCATGGAATGGCTTACGCTTGCAATTATTGTTGCGCTGGCAGCAGGCAGTTTTATGGCCGCATTAAAGGGAGGAAGCTCTCAAAAGAATGAAGTGCTCAATAATAATATGCACCGTTTTTTACTCGGCCTGTTTATGAGTGCGATCAGTCCTGTGCAAATTCCTTTTTGGTTTGGCTGGAGTACCGTATTGTTTCAAAAGGGAATACTGCAGCCGGTAAAAGCGCAATACAATTTATATATCATAGGCATTGGATTGGGTACAATGATGGGTAATTGTGTTTTTATCTTTGGTGGAAGGTTGCTTGTACAAAGTATTGCTAACAGCCAGAGTTATCTTAACTGGTTTATTGGCGGCATATTTGCTGTTACGGCAGTGATACAGGTTATCAAAATGATCTTACACAAAGATGGAGTGAGTAAGCTGGAAGAAGGAAGGAAATGAAAAAGCCCCGATAGTTTCTGTTTTTTTGTTAACCCAGGGTTTCCATTTCAGGAAAAGTAGAATTCTGCAGGTCTTGTGTTGTATATCATGAATATTTCTTCCTGCCGAATAGCCAACTTCATTTTAATAACTCTTATCATCGCTTCGGGCCACTTGTATTGCCTTTGGTACCTGGCAGCCATGCATCTGTCATTAGAAGTACTAAACAGTCAAAGTCTTTACCTTCAGCATCCGCATAAAATTTACAATGCTGTTTTTTGGCTGTACGAACTGGTGTTAATCGAACGGCTTTTCCAGCATCATGTGTCTGAAACATTTGAATGGCTGCTCAATTGCTCTGAACATCTTGGCTTCGGCATTATTATCTGTCTCAAAATTTATATTTATACAGCGGTATTTAGCAAACAAAATTCTTTATCAAGATGGAAGAGAGGAGTACTGGCATTTACTTTTTTTAATATTATTGGTGTACTCAACGAAATATTTCAAAATGGCTTAGCTGGTCGTTCTTTATTTATTTTCATTGATGACAGTGTAAAAGATATAAAAATGAATTTGCTTGGAGGATTGGCTTTTTTGGTCGGTGTGTCAATACGGGTATTATGGTTAAAAAGAAAGCAGGAGCAATAAACTATCAGCAAAACAAATATTCCTTACCGCTCAACAATCTCTCCTCACCATCTCTCTCAATCCTTTAATTTTGCACCTGCATGAAACATCTTGCTTCTCTCAATCAATTTTTCTGGAAATACAGGTATCGCTTCTTCCTCGGTATTTTATTTGTAATACTCACCAACTATTTCAGGATACTGGTGCCACAGCTTACGGGGTACGTTGTAAATACGGTAGTGGGAAAGGAAGCAGGCAAGCTCCGGCAGAATGACATTATAGTTGAGAATATTATTGGCTGGTTGCAAAATCAAAGCATTGGGGGTAAGATACTTTGGTGTGGTATCACCTTGCTGGTACTGGCACTCATCAGCGGTTTTTTTATGTTTATGATGCGGCAAACCATTATTGTAATGAGCCGCTTTGTAGAATACGATCAAAAGAGCCAGGTATTTTCTCATTACCAGCAACTCGATACCAACTTCTACAAGACCCATAGTACAGGCGATCTGATGAACCGCATTTCTGAAGATGTAAGCCGTGTAAGGATGTACACAGGGCCAGCCATTATGTATTTTATCAACCTTGCGGCAGTGCTTGGCTTTAGTATATTCTTTATGTATAAAGCAAGTCCCAAGCTTACACTTGTTGCATTATCCCCTTTACCATTCCTGGCAATCACTATTTATTTTGTAAATAATATTATTGATAAAAAAAGCGAACGTATACAGGCATTGCTAAGCCAGCTTACCACCAATGCACAGGAATCGTACAGCGGCATACGTGTCATTAAATCATTTGTGCAGGAAAAAGCCATGCTTGGATTTTTCTCTGTCAATAGTGCGGAATACAAAAAGAATGCTTTAAGCCTGGCGAAAACAGAAGCTATTTATTTTCCTGCCATGGCATTGCTTATCGGTATAAGTACTTTGCTTACTATAATGGTGGGGGCATTGGATGTGGTAGCCGGGAAAGCAGATATAGGCCTTATTGCCGAGTTTGTAATGTATATCCAGCTGATGACCTTTCCTGTAAGTGCTATAGGGTGGACGGCCAGCATGACACAACGGGCAGCAGCATCCCAAAAACGCATCAATGAATTTTTAAAAATGCAACCCGGTATTATCAGTCCTGAGCAAGGGGAAAAACCATCATTGAATAGTGTGATTGAATTTAAAAATGTAGATTTTACTTATCCTCATACCGGCATCAGGGCTTTAAAAAACTTCTCATTAAAAATTAATAAGGGAGAAAAGATTGCGGTTGTTGGTAAAACAGGTTCAGGAAAATCTACCATTGCACAGTTGATGTTGCGGATGTACGATGCACAGCAGGGAAGTATTAGTTATGACAACACTTCACTTAATAAAATTGACCTGAATTATTTGAGAACAGAAGTGAGTTATGTACCACAGGATATTTTTCTTTTCAGCGACAGTGTGTATAATAATATTGCCTTTGGTTCTCCTGGCGCCAGCAAAGAACAAATTGTGCAATCTGCAAAAGATGCTTGTGTTGATAAGGAAATAAATGGTTTTGCAAATGGATATGAGACCATGATAGGAGAGAGAGGTGTTACATTGAGTGGAGGGCAAAAGCAACGTATCTCCATTGCCAGGGCATTGGTTAAAAATCCGGCTGTTATCATTTTTGATGATTGCCTTAGTGCAGTAGATGCCAAAACAGAAAAAGAAATACTTGGAAACCTCAATAATTATTTACTGGATAAAACTGCTGTTATCATCACACACCGTATCTTCTCCCTGTTATCGTTCGACAAAATAGTGGTGATCGAGGCAGGAGCTATCGCAGAACAAGGTACTCATCAGCAATTGCTGCAGCTTAATGGTTATTATGCAGATATGTACAATCGCCAGCAAGAGCATGAAAGGGGAGTGAACAATACTGAAACGGGAGCCGGGGTTTCTATGTAAACCAGCAAACAGCTCTCTTCCCCCACTTTAAACAAGTTGTCCCCATTGTATTTTGAACAGTATCTAAAAATTATGGATTTTTTTGCTATTTCAAAAACAAGGCTATCTTTGTCAGCACAAAAAATAATTAGGTAACCAACTAAATTTAAACTTAAAACTGTGGCGTACGAGAACAACGACAAAAAAATGGAAAGCGTTTATAGCAAACGTATCAGGGCCGGTAAAAGAAGGACTTACTTTTTTGATGTAAGAGAAACCCGTGGTAATGATTACTATTTAACTATCACAGAAAGCCGCAAGCGCTTTGATTCTGACGGGTATGACAGGCATAAAATATTTTTGTACAAAGAGGATTTCAACAAATTCATAAAAGGGCTTATTGAGGCTGTTGACTATGTAAAAACAGAGTTGATGCCCGACTTTGATTTTGATGCTTTCAACCACGATACACCTTACGAAGGTGAAGGTGGCGAAGGGGCAGCTACAGAAAATACTCCTGTAATAAGTGCGGAAGAACCGGCTGTTGAAATTGTTGAAGAAGTAAAACCGGCAGTTGTTAGTGATGCTACGACCCCTTCGGATAATGGAAGCGGTGTAGAAGTAGATAAGTGGTAAATGTCACATTCAATAAAAAAAGTTGGCCTTTCTCTTGGAGAAAGGCTTTTTTTTTATATCTTGCTCTTCCATTTAACACATTGCTTTCCAATCTCCACGAAGCCATATTTAAATATCCATTGTAAAGTCACCGTTCAATCCCAAACTCTGTAGGGTGAATTTCCCACGCAGCAGTACCCATGATTAGCCTGTACTATAATTAGCTTTTCACCTTAATTCAGGTAAAGCCTTATCAGCTATAGCAGCTTTACAGCTGGATTAGCTCAAAACGAAAATTATGACACAGACTGGAAACGAAGCTTACATCGAACACTACAAATCATTTCTTTATCGCAAGGAATATCCCTGTATAGCCGCCAAAGCCGCGGTTCAGAAGCAGCAGGTAAGAGTGCTGGTGGTTGATCACATGGCCTGTCCCAAAGATGACAGGGCTATTCTTGATTTCATGTACAATTTTGTTGATGAATACCGCAGTGCGAAGACATTTTTCCATAGTGCAGCTATAATTTTTAAAGGACCCCAGGAAGTTCCCTCTGAAGAGGCTTTTGAAGCCATGCTATTTCAGCGCCTTCAGTCATTGGCGGATATGGGTTCAAGAGAGTATGCCTACGACAAAAGGGTCAGCAGCGATCCTAATTCAAGGGAGTTTAGTTTCAGTATTAAAGAAGAAGCATTCTATATAATTGGCCTGCATCCTAAAAGCAACAGGGCTGCCAGGCAGTTCATGTACCCAACAATGGTTTTCAACCCACACAAGCAATTTGAGGATCTTCGCAAGACGCATCAATACGATAAGATGAAAAATATTGTGCGTAAGCTTGATACTGCCTATTCCGGTTCTGTAAACCCAATGTTGCAGGATTTTGGCAGTTCACCTGAAGTGTTTCAATACAGTGGCCGTAAATTAGATGAATCATGGCAGTGCCCATTAAAAATAAACAATTACTTACCAGGTGAACACCATCCAACCACGTAGCGGCGTTTCATTCATCCTTAAACAAGGGCAGCGCTTAAAAGTAACAGACATACAGGGAGAACAGGTTTCAGACTTAATATGTTTTAATTTTAAAGATAAAGAAGAGTATCTATCTTCCGGAAGAACAATTGATTACGCTGAAACTATTTTTTTGACAAAGGGCCATCCTTTCTATTCAAACCGTAGCAATATCATGTTTGAAATTATAGAGGATACTGTAGGCAGGCACGACTTTTTGCTTACTCCCTGCAGCGCCGATACTTTCCGTATTATCTATGGCCACACAAATCCGCACAGGGGTTGTTTTGGCAATCTCTGCCAAGCCCTTGAAGAGTACGGTATCAAACCAGATGACATTCCCATTACCTTTAATGTTTTTATGCATGTGACGGTTGAGGGAGATTCAGGAAAAGTTTCAGTACTACCGCCAAAAAGCAAGGCTGGAGATTACATTGTAATTGAAGCTAAAATGGATCTGATCGTAGGGCTTACCGCCTGTTCAGCAGAGATGTCCAACAATTATTCTTTTAAACCTATTGGCTGGGAAATACTAAATTAAACTTTAGAGAAATATACTCCATAAAAACTGGTTTTTCCAGTGTTTTGAGTTTTCATCATCCTGGCCATTGAAGGCTTCAGTCATTCTTTCATTTACTATCTTTTTCATTTCAGTACGGCTACTGAATTTTTTAGAGACGATAGGTTTTATTTCGTCATCCTTTACTCCGTTCACCATTACCTTGGTAGCAATAAATGAAGTAAACAGTCTTGGAATAGTAACACCCAGGATCATTCCCGGTAACCCGTTAATTGTGCATGGCCCACCTGGAATTGTTATTTCGTCTGTGTAAAACGCAAATACATACACACTATCCATAATTATACCGACAGCTTTGCGGCAATTAAAACCGGCGATCTCACGGTTTTCATTTGTGATGCGCCAGTTTATTTTAGGTATGCTATCCTGGATCAAAAATTCTGAGCCAAATACTGTTTTTTGTTGATTGAGCTTTCCTGCGTCATGGTCAAAATACCAGGTATTACTTTCATCGTCTTTTGTCAGGAATTCAGGAGCCTTTTGTCCACTTGCCCAATGATCAAATTTATAAATGCTTTTATTGTTACCGAAAGTGAACTTAAAGTAACCCGTTTTAAACTGTGGCATAGCATCTTTCAACATTTCAGCCCACGGTGCATCGCCAATAGTTTTCTTTATATTGGTTTTTACTTCAAATTCTATTGCCGCTTTGTCAATAAACACCTGTTGTGCAGTTGCTGAAAAAATTAAAACAGTTGCTGATATTATTGTTATAAGTAGTTTTTTCATTTAAGATAATTTTAATGGTTTAAATCATACAATTCTTATGGAGTCTTGGCTTCAGGTTTTGCTCCCTTGTTTTTAAAGTCCCATGAAAAGCCTATCATAAAATAGCGTTTCAAGCGGAGGTTAGTGGTTTCTGAAGTGGTGTTGCCATAAAAACTTCTGTCGATACCAATATTCTGGTTCAGGATATCTCTTACAACAACATAAGCGGTAAACTCGTTGTCTTTAAATGTGCGCTGCAACCTTGCATTCAGTATATGGTTGGTAAGATTGTTTTGAAATTGTATAGTTTTTTGCCTTGCGAAGAAATTATAATCAGTTTTGAGCGACCATACTTTTTTGTAATAGAGGGTAGCATATGCACTTACCGTATTGGTAAAATAACTGTTTACTAAATTATTCTGGGAAGTGGTATTCCTGTTATATCCTAATTCGTTACCAAGGGCAAGATCATATTTCTTTTCTTTATTTTTATTTAACCAGATGCCAAGCCCGCTGTTAAGTGTATTTGAAAAACTTGTTTTGCCATTGATAATATCAGCAAAGCGGCTGAAATTAAAATTGGGCTGGATGGCAATATTCGTATTTATCTTTTTCAGCTTCATACCAAAACCGCTCCAGAAGTTTATAGATATATTACCATTTGTATTTACCGGTTTGGTAATAGTGGTGGCACTGTCGGCAATTTCAACAATACGGCTATTGGTAATTGAATTGGCTGTTGTAGTAAAGTTTATCCATTGCGACATCCACCTGTCTTTAATAAAGTTGTAGGAATTGTGTGATAAGGTAAAGTTGTGAGCAAATGATTGTTTAAGGTCGGGATTACCCACATATTGGTTGTAAAAATCATTGTTGTTTCTCAATGGCTGAAGCTGGTTGAGCGTTGGCTGCTGTGTATTACCGTTATAAGAAAAATTGATGGATGAATTTTGTTTGTAAGTATAAGTAAGCGATGCAGAAGGAAATAGATTGGTATAATCCCTTTTGTATTGCTTGTTGTAGGTTATATCATTAAAATCAAAATCAGTGATGCCGAAGCCACTGCCAAAATTGAACTTGAATTTTTTAAAATTATAACTTACTCTCATTGATGGCTTGTTTATCACGATCAGTTGTTTAAAATGATTACTGAGGCTATCAATAAAGTTGTCGTACTTGCCTGATACATTCGAATAGCTGTTTGTATTTTGATCATTGTTGCCGGTAGAGTAGGTAAGTTCATATGCCAATTCCAGCGAAAACTTTTTTGATAATGGTTCTGTATATACAGCTTTACCAACAAGGTTATTGGTGGTTTTATCAATATCATACATCTGGTTTTGCTGAAGGTTAAATGAAGGCAACCCGTCAACGTATGATTGATTTTCTGATTGAAGAAAATTTGTTCCTTCGGTACTAAGCCTGTTCCAGTCTGCATTTACTGATAGCGTTCTTCTTGCTTTTTTAAATTTATGCCTGTAAATAAGACTTGCAGTAATAACATCTTTGTCGCTGTTTTGACTATACTTTTTATCGGTTGTATTTTTTAATGTTCCTGTATTACCCTTTGTTTCTCCATTGCTTATTTCTGTGCTTTCTGTATGATAGAAATTGGCCTTTGCAGTAAGTTTAAGGCTGTTGCTTGAATCGAACTTAACATCGTAGGTAAGGCTGTTTTTAAAATTATACCTGTTAACATCCTGGTCCCTGGTTGAATAATCATTCAGGATAGAGTCACCGATCTGGCGTTGCGTAAAATTGGTGGTAAGATTATTATATAATTGCCGATTGTATTTTGGAGAAACAGTAAGTGTTTGTTTATCGTTCCATTTATTTGAGTAATGCAGGCCGGCGTTGTTGTTAGTGATAAAACCATTTTCAGTACTTACGTATGGTTCATCATCGCTGGTACCGCCACGCCAACTCCAGTTCATTCCGCCGTCTTCATCCATTTCCATATTCACATTTTCATTTTCGCTGCCATATTTCTGGCCATCTTCCCAACCAAGTCCATCCTGGCCCGTATTTCCATTCAGTGTGAAAAAAGCAAACTTTCTTTTGCCTTTAAATGCATTCATCATCAGGTTGCTGTTATACCTGTTGTCAATTGTTTTGCGTGGGCCTGCGGAAACATCTGCTTTTCCAAAGTAACCTTTCTTTGCCTCGTCTTTTAATTTAAGATTAATTGTTTTTTGTTTTGAGCCATCATCAATGCCTGTAAATTCTGACTGCTCACTTTTTTTGTCAAATACCTGTACTTCTTTTACCGCATCTGCCCGTAGATTTTTTACAGCCATTCCGGGATCATCACCAAAAAATTCTTCTCCATCCACCAATACTTTCTCTACTGTTTCACCCATGGCTTTAATTTTCCCATCTTTATCCACCTGTATGCCCGGCAATTTTTTTAATAACTCTTCCACATTTGCATTGGCACCCACTTTAAAACTGTCGGCTATATAAGAAATAGTATCACCTTTTATTTTGATGGCGCCACCATTGCGTACAAAGACCTCCTGCAGCAATTTGCTTTTAGGAATAAATTTTACGTTGTTTAACTGCAGCCCATCAGTAGTAGTTGTAATATCATCCACAAAGTCTGCGTATGTTGGGTGTGTTACCATCAGGATATATTTCCCTGGTGGTACATTTTTCAATTCAAAATTGCCATCCTTATTTGTACGGGTAAACTTTATAAGAATAGAATCAACAGGTTTTAAAATAGCGATCACAGCATTTGCAACAGGTTTGCTTTCAGTGTCATCAAAAATTTTCCCGCTGATAGATTGTGCTTTTACAGTGCCCCACAGCATTAGCAGGAGCATAGGGAGTAGCTTGGCTATACTTTTCATTAAGTGAAGTTGGTTTTGGATCTATGAAATATTTAGTAAATAAGCAGAAATATTTCTATTTGCCACGAACAGTATGCTTAAATTTACGTTAAAACAAAATTGCTTTTTTCTTTCTTCTTTTCTTGAATGATTTATATCAATGGCAGTTGCCTGAAAACAAGCGGTAAAAAAATCAACAATAAGAGATACCAAAGCCAAAAAAACTGCATCAGAAAAACTTTCAAACACAACGGTTATGAAAAATGATAATGAAGATACTGCCCCTGCAAAAAAGTACGAGGATATACATTTTGTTGACAGCACAAAAAATGTTTGGAATTATTCAATATTATCGGATGAGGTTATACGAAATTTCCAGGATGGCACCTTGTATAACGGCTATGAATTTTTTGGCAGTCATGAAGCAGAAGTGCTGGGTAAACGGGGCTATTATTTTGCCGTGTGGGCACCTAATGCCACGGCAGTTTCTGTTACAGGTAATTTTAATAAGTGGAAAAAAAATGAGTATGCCCTGTATGTAAGGCTGGATAACTCAGGAATATGGGAAGGCTTTATACCCGACTTTCCCAAAGGAGAAGTTTATAAGTATCATATCAAAGGATATAAAGGTGTGGAAATTGATAAAGGTGATCCTTATGCCAACTTTTGGGAGAAACGTCCCCAAACAGCTTCTATCACCTGGGAACTTGCTTATGGATGGGATGATAAAAAATGGATGAAGGGCAGGAAAGATCACAATGCATTGAATGCACCATGGAGCGTATATGAAGTGCACCTGGCAAGCTGGATGAGGCCTGACAAAAATGATGAAGAAACATATAATACGTACCAGCAAATAACTGAACGGTTGGTACCTTATGTAAAGGAAATGGGTTTTACACATGTAGAGTTAATGCCGGTAATGGAACATCCCTTTGATGGAAGCTGGGGTTACCAGGGCACTGGATATTTTGCTCCTACTTCCCGTTTTGGTGATCCACAGGATTTTATGGCAATGGTAGAGGCATTTCATAAGGCAGGCGTTGGTGTTATACTCGATTGGGTGCCTTCGCATTTTCCTTACGATGCACATGGCTTGTTTATGTTTGATGGCACACATACTTATGAATATGCCGATATGCGTAAAGGCTATCATCCGGACTGGAACAGTTATATTTTTAATTACAGCAGGGGAGAAGTAAAATCATTTTTAATAAGTAGTGCAAGGTTTTGGTTTGATAAATTTCACATTGATGGCATCCGGGTAGATGCAGTCAGCTCAATGCTCCGGCTGGATTATTCAAGAGGAGAAGGGCAGTGGGAACCCAACCAGTTTGGTGGCAATGGAAACATAGAAGCGATAAAATTTATCAAAGATCTTAATGAAACTATTTTCCGTGATTTTCCTGATGTGCAGACAATTGCAGAAGAAGCAACAGACTGGCCCAAAGTAAGTCGTCCCACATTTGCTGATGGCCTTGGCTTTGGTATGAAATGGATGATGGGATGGATGCATGATACATTGGACTATTTTAAGTTTGACCCGATCTTCAGGCAGTATCATCAAAATAAATTCACCTTCAGCATGATGTATTTTTATGATGAGAACTTTATGCTTCCGCTGAGCCACGATGAAGTAGTGCATGGCAAAAGCCCTATGCTGTACAAAATGCCCGGCGATGAATGGCAGAAGTTTGCTAACCTCCGGTTGTTATATACTTACATGTTCACACATCCTGGCGCTAAGCTTTTGTTTATGGGTAATGAATTTGGTCAAACAAATGAATGGAACTATAAAAGCGAATTGCAGTGGGAGCTGCTCGAATTTGATCCACATAGAAAAATGCAGGAATGCATAAAAGCATTAAATAATTTATACAGGAATGAACCCGCTTTGTATGAAAGGCAGTTTGAGGTGGGAGGCTTTGAATGGGTGGATCTTAATCATCGTTCAGAAGGCGTAATGTGTTATAAAAGAAAGGGTAAAAATAAAAAGGATGATGTGTTGATCGTAATGAATACAACGCCGGTTGTAAGAATTGATTGGAAAATACAGGTGTACGATAAATCAGAGTGGACAGAAGTTTTCAACAGTGACAAACCTGAATATTATGGTTCCGGAAATGTATATAACCCTTCTCCCTCAGTGCATTTAGTGGATAAAAAAACAAACCTCTACGAAATAAACTGCCAACTTCCAGCGTTAGCAGCTATAGTATTCCGGTAATAATCCGAAAACTGGAATAATATTTGTCTTAAAACCGTACTTATGAAATTCAACCCCCTATTGCTTGCGGTGGGCTTATGTGCCTGCACACAAGCATATTCACAGAAAACAGACAGTTCCGACATTTATTTTCAACGAGGAATTGAAGAGAAGACAGCCAAACGCTTTCTTGTTGCAGCCAACTGGCTCGATAAAGCAATACAGGCCGATCCCAAATCTATTAAGGCATATATCGAAAGCGGTTACGTAAACATTGAAATGCGTAAAACCGATAAAGCGATGCTGCAGTTTAATAAAGTGCTGGAAATGGATCCCAATAATACTGTAGCCACGAAAGAGCTGATGGAAATGTATTACAGCTACCGCATGTATCCCAAGGCAAACGAGATGGCAAACAGGTGCAGCAGTTGCTTGAATGCAGAAAAAATAAAAGCCATGTGCAGTTACCAACAGGAAGATTATGGTAAGGCTGTAAAAGGGTTGACAAGTTATTTGTCAAAGAACCCGGCTGATGCTGAAGCTACTTATACACTGGCAAGATGCTATCTTGATATGGAAGATTATAAAAGCGCCATTCCTGCTTACAACAAAGCGGTATTATTAGACGGAGAAAAAAATGTGTGGATGTATGAACTGGGTTTGTTGTACTACAGCCAGGAAGAGTATAAAAATTCAGTAGTATTTTTTAATAAAGCAGCCGAAAAAGGCTATCCACAAAAAAGCGATTTCCAGGAAAACCTTGGATACGCTTATATGTTTAGCGGACAACAGGAACAGGGAGAAAAAATATTGCTTGACCTGTTACAGAAAAAACCAAATAATAAAGAATTGCTTCGTGATATGGCGGAAGCATTTTATAATGGTAAAATGTATGATAAGTCTTTGAACTATTGCCAGAAACTGATGGAAATGGATATGAAAGACGGTAAGGCATTATACCAGGCAGGGCTTTGTTTTCAAAAGATGGGACAAAAGGAAAAAGGACAGGGTATGTGTGATAAAGCAATCGAGCTGGATCCTTCGTTAAACAGCATGAGACAAAAATCAATGAATCCTTTTTAAATAACGAAACACCTACAAACAAAGATCCCTGTTGACATCAACAGGGATCTTTGTTTATACAGGATCATAAATTTATTGATCAGGCCTCACGTCATAAAATATTTTTACCAGGTTATCTTCTCCAATATTTGTTGTAAGGTTGAATGATTTTCTTCTCTTACCATCAATAATTTCCAGTATAGAAGTATTAGGGGGAATAGAGCCCAGGTTGTCTCCAACAAAAGTGATGGTATTGGGCCCGGGGTCTAATGTAATAGTGATCGTTTGTGGTTTGTTTTTTACAGGAAACCCCCTTGCGATCCATTTGCCATTTACATTAATAGAAATACTGTCTCCATCTTCCACTGCGTCATCCCATACGGCCAAGGTTAGTTGCCTTGCTGTAGAAGTGAGCGTCCCTAAAAGTCTTTCGTTTTCTTTTAAAGACTTGTCGGTTGCAGGAGTATAGCTGTCAAAAAAAGTTTCTTTGTCTTTTTCTCTTGCAAAATAAAGTTTTACAGCAATAAAGGACGCAGCGCTGTCTCCACGATTAGAAAAATCAAGCGTAATTTTTTTCTTACCACTTTCAATATTCAGTTTGCCTTTATTTGGTAAGCCATTGGCAAAGTTTTCTGCATGAAGTACTACAATATTTAATCCGGTGTCGAGTAAAACTTCCTGGGTGTACAATTTCTTGTTCACTTCAAATAGATCAATAACGCTTCTTCCATTGAGTGCAACAGAAACCACATCTCCTTTTTTTGTGCCTGATAAACTAATTGCACCATCACGGGTGGGAATATAAATAGTATCCGTAAGCCCAAAGTAAGCAGGTGATATAGAAGGGCTTAAAATTCTGTTTGCGTAATCGCTGCTCCATTGCGTAGCATTTCTCTTGTACAATTTTATCTCTGCCTCTTCAAGTAGATTTTTTAGTCGCATATAAGTCTGTGCCTGTTCTGCATTTAGTTTTGCAGTATCTGCCGGAGTGTTACTTTGTTTTATTTGTATCCGTTGAAGATTCAGCGTGGGCTGGCCTTTAAGATTTCTGCTTAGATCGAATGTGCCATTAATAAAGAACAAAGGCTTTGCAATGCTGAAGGGCTTTTCAGTACGGGCAAATTTGTTTTTGCTGATGGATAATTCCCTGATGCTTTTTTTTACCAGCAACAATTCATAATCTGCAATAAAGCTGTCGCACTGTATAGTGATGTGAGCAGGGTAGAGTAAGCCTTTTTCCGGGGCAGCAACCTGCAGGATGAACTTTATTTCAGCTTTGTTATCTTCTATCTGCCATGTGCCAATAAAAGGGTCAACCTGCGAAAACGAGGCGAATGCTTGCAATAATAAATAAAAGAAAAGAGGTAAAATTTTTTTACTCATTATATCCTTGCTGGTTTCAAATGTTGTCTTGCTGCGGTGTAAGATAAATTATAAATTTTAAACAGGGGTAAGACAGGTTTACAAAGTATTTAGTTACCAGGTTTATTAAAAGATATTGTTAAAAGATCTCTTCAACATTTCAGGGTTTATCCCTTCCAATAAACCTTTGCTTGCCAGATAAAAATTGAATTGCCTTTTTAACGTTATTGTCAATTGCCAATTCTGATTTAAGGTTATTGATATATCGCATTATTTCTTTTTTACGGGAAGGTGGCAGCTTCTTAAACACTTCATTTGCCTGTTTGTTTTTTTGCAAAGCCAGTTTTAATTTGGGGTGCATCGGCGTTGTTCTGTCAGCAGCATCAAATTCTATGTTGATTGTTACGGTATCACCCAATTTACTATTGGAGCCTTTCAGCATTGGCCCATTAATATATAACCTCCATTTGCCACTGTATTTTACCAATGTTTGTGTAAAAGGATGGTTGTTGATTTCGCCCTTTACAGGAATAGCGCCTTTATCTTTTCCTGCCTGTTTAGAAATTTCTTTTAATACAGCAGCCGGCAACAATACATAAGGATTGATACCAATTTTTAAAATTTTTGCTGTAAATGATGACATAAAAAATCCCGGTTATTATAACCGGGATGAAGATAAAACTTTGTTCTTTAAAATTTATAACTCAACACTGCCCTTATATTAAATGGCGTTCCGGGAGTAAAATGATTTTCTGTAACCGGCGATGTTTCATTTTGTAAGCGGCTTTCTGTTGCAAACTGTGTTTCTTTCCATTTTATATTAAAGATGTTGTTTGCTATTACACCAAGGCCAAAGCTTTTCCATTGGTAGTTAATATTTACATCGCTAATGCAATAACCTTTTGCAATAATACTTCCATCTTCGTTTGCAGGCCTGTCGCCAAGATAGCGTGTGCTGATGCTCCCGTTAAAACCAATCTCATTCTTCATGCTAAGGCTACTGGTAAACGTAAGTTTTGGTGCCAATGGGATCAGGTTTTCTCCTTTTGGATCTTCAGTGCTTCTTGCATGTGTATAAGTAAGATCACTTTGAAAAAAGATGGACTTGCCAATTTGGTAACGTACACCCAGGTCAATACCTTTTCTTTCTGTTTTGCCGCTTGGTTCCACTATACCTTCATCACCCACATATACAAACTCCTGTTGTAAAAATAGATACCATAAGGCGCCGTTAATAACCAAACGTGGCGTTGGTTTAAATATAACTCCTGCATCTGCACCATACGCAGCCGGTAAAATTTCTTTCCCTGTTTGTTGCACTGCCACTCTTGTATCATTACTATGAAAGCCTTTGCCAAGTTTTACAAAAAACTGTGTGTTGCGGTTGTAATTGTAAAGTACATTTAGTTTAGGACTGATGGCAGATTTGTTAGCCGATTGAGTTTGGTAAGTTGTTGCCAGTTTATCTGCATAATCAAACTTCAGGTAATCAAATCTTATAGCAGGATTGATCAGGAATTTTCCTTTTCTTATTTCAAGATTTGCATAGCCGTATAAATTTGTTTCATCAATGTCGCCAAGTTTTATTTGTTCCAGTGTTGTTTTCCTGTTAGCAGTATGAGATAATTCGATATCATTTATATCATCATGCCTTAATCCAACACCAGCCTGTAATTTTATTGGTGTATTGCCTGCATGAAGCTCTTTGTTCAGTTCGCTCTCAAAGCCAGTTATACTCCTTGCTTCTTTCTGCCTTATCTGGTCGCCATTAACAGGATCATTTAAAAAGAAAGTAAAGTTTGAATATAGTTCAAGATCGTAATAGCTGAAGAAAGCTGTGTTTTTTATAAATGAGCTGCTATTGATCTGTTTTAAATATTGCAACACAGCGTTGCTGCGTTGTGTATTGCCTCCTTCTGTATTATCAATAGAGCCATACCAGTCGATCGATCCTGCATCAACGGCACGTTGTGGTATTTGCCCGCTGGCATCCCATTTACTTTTAAAATGAGAAAGTAATAAGGATAGTTTGCCATTATTAGGAAGATAGGTTGTGTATTTTCCCATCAGGTTTACACGGTTAAAATTTTGCGGCGATACAAAATATCCCTGTGTCATTAAATACTCTGATGCAAACCACAGATTCTGCTTTTCATTGTTGATCACGTTGAACTGGCCAAGAGAACGGAAAGTACCAAACTGTCCTCCTTCGAGTGTGATGGAATTATTATCAAAGCGGTCTTTTGTTTTAAAAGCCACATAACCTGCAGTTGCTAAATTTCCCCTGTTGGCAAAATATGGGCCTTTATCAAAATCAATTTTATCAATTGTTTCAGGAATAAGAAAATGAAGATCTGCATAGCCCTGCCCGTGTGCATGCGACACCATGTTTACCGGCATGCCATCTACACTCAGGTTAATATCTGTTCCATGATCAATATCAAAACCACGAAGAAATATTTGTTCTGCTTTGCCACCACCAGCATGCTGACCAATAAAAAGCCCCGGTACTTTTCTCAGTAATTCCTGCGATGAACTTACAGGATTTGTTTTAATGTCAATATTTGAAATTACATTCAGATGCCGAACAGAGTTATTGATAGAAACATCGCTTAACTGCAATGGTGCAGACTTTAATGAAACGTTCAATTGATTTTTTCCTACTGCAATTTTTGATGATACATAGGAAACATGTGTTACCTGTATTGTATCGCCTTCAGTTGCTGGTATCTCAAAATAGCCAATATCATTACTATGAGTGTGGCTGCCTGTACGAAGGTTGAGAATGGTAGCATCCTGCAAAGGCGATTTTTCCTCGCCGGATATAAACCCCTTTTGTATTTGAGAAAATGAGTAGTTAGCAATCAAAGTAGAAAATGTTACAATAAAAAGGCGCAGGTAATTAAGTAAACATGTTTTCATATAATTAGTTTTAAAAGAAATAATAAAGCAATTGTACTTGCTGTTTTGATTCTAAAACTTTCTTATTTCTTATTTTTATTAAACAGTAATCACTCTTTCAATTGTCCAGTAAAAAGCGATCAACGTTATTATAGCAGATAAGCCATAAACGATCCTTTTCCTATACCAGGGCTTATTTTTAAACCGGTTGATAATAAGCAGAAACATCGCCGCTATTACTGTTACCTGGCCGCTCTCTACACCTGCATTAAAAGCTATGATCGAAGTATAAAATTTATCCGGAGGTAAACCAATTTCATTTAATGAACTTGCGAAGCCCATTCCATGTATGAGTCCAAACAAAAACACAATAAGTATTCTCAACGGACTTAGCTTTCTTGCCAGCATATTTTCAATTGCCACAAACATGATCGATAATGCTATGATAGGTTCCACTACTGCTGCTGGCGCCAGGATAATATTCTTCATGCTTAGCGCCAATGTTACCGAGTGTGCCACAGTAAAAGCGGTTGCCTGCCAAATGATGGTTTTTATTTTTGTACTTAATAAACACAGCCCGGCGACAAAGAGAATATGATCTGCACCTGTAGGAATGATGTGTTCAAAACCAAGCTTGAGATAGAACCACACTACATCTTTTACTGGTGCATTTTGCAGGGAATAGTTTATTGTGTGTGCAAAAGCAGTTGCTGAAAACAATACAAGGGAAACAGCCAATAATATTTTTAAAAGATTCTTCATTATAGTTGCTTAAGCGCTGCTTCACTTTCGCTTTTTAATGAAGTGAAAATATTTGCATTTGTCTTTAATCCTGCAGTTAAATATTTTTTTGCATCTTCTCTATTAGTAGCCATCATATATATCAAACCGGCACGGCAAAGCAGGCGTGGGTTTTGACTTTTTGTTTTCAAAGCCGTTTTTATGTATTGCTCCGCTTTACTGTTATCTCCTTTTTTATAATAAGCCCAGGCAAGGGTTTCGTTTACATCAATATTATTTGGGCGACGGTTGTATTCTGCTAATGCATGTTCAACCGCTTTATCATAACTGCTGTTCTTTATGTAAGCTTCTGCCATTTCTTTATCAGAATAATGGCCGATAGTATTATCTGTGATAGATGCCTTTGCTTTTTCCTCCATTTCATTTAGTGCCTTGTTCGAAATGTCAGCAGCCTTATCATTCATGCCCATCATGCGATAGACATCAGCAATATCTTCTTTAAAAGTCAATTCGTTGATAGCACTGTCTGCCTGTAAATAAAATGATAGCGCTTTGTCATATTCTTTGTTGGCAACAGCAATACGGGCAATACCTGCTAAAGGGTAGGGATAACCTGGACGATTGTTGGCTGCTAAGTTGTATTGCATGGAAGCCATTTTCAAATCACCCATGTTTTCATACAATTGCCCAAGTTGCACACGGCTCCATTCTGTAGATTCATCTCCGGGGTTACCAGCATCCACTGCTGCCTGCATTACTTCTACAGCGCCGGGATAATCACCGTATATCTCTCTTAAATAACTTGTTCTTGCATAAGAACGGAGGTCAGGACGAATGGACATCATTTGGTCTGCTGATGCTACAGCAGAATCATAATTTCCCAACTCCACGTTGGCATCGGTTAGTATGCCATATACAAATGCGCTGTAAGGATTCACTGTTCTTACTTTTTCTGCTGTTGCCAATCCATCGCTGAAATGATGTTGTGATAATTGTACTAATGCTTTTAAACAAAGGCCTTCAAAATTGATTGAATCAATTGCCAGCACATTGTCGATATATTTCATGGCGGCTGCATCGTAGTAACTGTAATTACCCGAAGCCCTTGCTTCCATTATCATGTAGTTTGCCAGTGCAGTTAATGATTTTTTATCGCCCGGATTTGCTTTTACGGCAGCCTGCAATTTTTCAACTGATGTTTTTATTGTTTTCCATTCTTCGCTGTTCGCTTGTGTTCCTTTTCTTTCAAGCAGTGAAAATGTAGTTGCTTTTTTGGCGCTTTTGTCTGCTTTGTATTTTATAACAATAAAACCTGCAGCGCCAATAAACAATGCGATAAGAATAATGTTGAGTAAATTCTTTTTCATAATCATTAAATGTATAAGGTGAGAGTTTGGAGCAATTGTTTTGTAAGATCAATTACGCAGAATGGAAGTGTTTGGATTAAGTATTTGTAAAAAAGTTTGTGAATTGCTTGATGAAAATTGGTATGCAGTACAAGGGAGATTATTCTTTTCTTTCACTGAAAGAAAAGAATAACAGAACAAGTTCACAACGATGTTGACATAGTACTGTAGTTTGTACCAAAACAAAAAAATAAACCCTGCCTTTTTCAAAGCAGGGTATGAGGGTACATTCATAGTTCACTATTATTGGGCTTTCACTAATGAAATATTTTGTTTTGTAACACCGTTCTTATTTACCTGTATAAAGTAAGAACCGGTTTTCAGATCAGCTCCATTCCAGTTTTGTGTGTAGGTGCCTGCGGATAATTTTTTATTCACCAGCACTTTCATTATTTTGCCATCTGCACTGTACAGAGAAATAGTTACCTGTGCAGTTTCATTAAGATGATAACGTACAATGCTGTTGCCAATAAATGGATTTGGGTTAACAGTAGCAAATACTTCAGGTGAGTTCAGATCCATCCTGCTGCTTTCATTAAAGTTTGAACGGATATGTGGATCATACCTGTTGGCAGGCGCATCACATGGACAAATATCAGTACCAGCCCATGGCGATGCCACATAAGGGAAACTTGTTTTGAATGCTTTGTCATTAGCATCAACACCTGTGCTGTAGCTAAGCACATTTACCAACTGAGGTGTTACCGGGCTTGGGCTGCTGTTAGGATTGTAATCATCATACCACAAACCAATTGCTGCCAATACAACGCCACTCACAGCCTGCAGTTCAATTCTTGTTACATCATCTTCAAGCCTTCTGCCATTGGGGAAGCCATCCATGTTGGGAATATTCTGAATAGTAGTATTGTTATAAGCAGGGTCAGTTAAACCTGTTACTGCTGCAGCCACCAAACCAAGCGGGCTAAATGAAGAAGCATCTCTTGGGGTAACCGGCACCGCCATGTTTAAACGGAGCATGTCGCCACCATTTGGTAAAAAATTACTGATAAATGGTTTTCCACTTGCCAACGGATTACCGCCTTTACCTGTTGCCAGTTGGTATGGTCTTAAATTTGGTACGCCTGTATGAAAAATCGGCCACAGATCAACCGAACGGGGAGAACCAGCCGCTGGTAATAACAATGTTCCGAAAATGGCATCATCAAGAGCAGTACCAGCAACAGCTGACGTACCTTTTAAACCATACAAACCATTTTGTCCATTGCCAAAACCAAAACCACCTAATGAATTTTTTTGTACACGCAATGCACTGAATGAAGGAACAGCGCCACCAAATTGTGCATCATCCATATACAATGCCAGTTCAGGATTGTAAAAGAATTTACCAAATGTTGAAAGATAGGAGAGGTCCTGGTAAGGAGTAAGTGAATTCCATAAGTCTTTGTAACCAATAGGTACCACGGCTTCGTTTGTCAATGGCATACCTAATCTTGAAACCTGTATCCATGGGCCAGAGCTATACTGGCTGCCATCGTTTCTGAATGTGCTGTAACGCTGGCGGCTTGCACTTGCCCACACACCAATTACATAGTTAGGATCAAGTATGTTGGTGCATTGCTGAGTTGTTTTATGATCTTTCTGCAATGTTGAGATATCAACCTGCAAAGCAATGGTAGATACATTTAAACATTTTAAACCATCGGTGTATTTACCTGACTGACGGGGTGCATCACCCAGGTCAAAAATACCACCGAGGTCAACATAAAAAGGATCGTCTGACGTGCCGCAGAAAACTTTTTCACCTGTCCTGGCAGTGGTGATAGCGTCGCTGATCAGCGATTCGTAAGAAGGTGCATTTAAACCAACCGGTGATTGAATAGAGCGGGGGCCAATGTTTGGTGGAGGTACTTTGCCTGCATACACAATTGGTTGAAATGATTGCCCGCCATTGGTGCTGCGTTCAAGCCTGTACGTTGTTTTTAAATTCTGTTTGCCAAGACGGATGTTGAAGAAGGTAGATGAATCTTCGATCACTTTTACAAACGTAAAACGGTAAATGATATCATCACCTGGCGTGGCTGTGTTATTATCAATATGGATCTCGTAGCGGATATTTTGCCCGAAAGAATAATAGTTGGGGCCAGCTTGTGGCAATTGGCCAGGGATATAATTGGCAATGATGGTTACTTTATTAGGGTCATCAGGACTGCGGAATGCATAGAGGTCGGTGTTATCACAGAGCGGATCATTTGAGATCAATGGGGCTTCCCGGTGTGAGGAGGCAAATGCCGGGGTAATAGTTTGTACCAGCATCACCACCAGCATGAGAGCGGCGGATAATTTTTGTTTCATAAATTTTTGTTTAGAGTGATGAATAAAAAATACTTTGTTGTGTATACCACATACCATTACCATTATGCACTTATCGCATTTTGCATGAAGCACAATAAAGGAGTATGAATACTTGATCTACCAGTTATTTATCCCGGTATGTTTGGCAAAGGCAGGAAGTAAATGGAATTTTCTCTTGTTGGTTTTTGAGATTACGGTATCAATTACGCAGGATGAAAGCGGATGGATTTAAAAGTTTAACTTTTATTTTTTTGTTGGGGTAGGGGTGATCATTTTTTTACTTTAATTGACTGTATCTTTTCATCGCTTCAATATAATAGTAATCAGCATAAGTTAATGGTACATCCACTTCTGTTTTATTGGGCATATGTCCTACGGAATGTTTCAGGATGAATCCTCCATTGGTTCCGGCCGATGCCCTGTATGCAGGTGAAGACAGATTGGTAAGCATCGTTTCGGCAACACTTAAATATTCATTGGCTTTTTTTGTATCAACATATCCTGCCAGTTCTATCAAGGTAGAAGCCATAATAGCTGCTGCAGACACATCTCTTAAAGCGTTTGGAATTCCAGGCGCATTAAAATCCCAGTATGGAATTTTATTGGTTGGTAAATTGGCGTTTGATAAAATGAATGCTGCAATTTTATTCGCCTGTTCCAGGTATTTTTTGTCTTTTGTTTCTCTATAGGTTTCGGTGAAGCCATATAAACCCCAGGCCTGGCCTCTTGCCCATGCGGACTCATCAGCATAGCCCTGTGCCGTTTTTTTCTGTTTCACCAGCCCGGTGGCAGTATCATAATTTAATACATGATAAGAACTGTTGTCGCTTCTGAAGTGATGCTTCATTGTTGTGTTGGCATGTGTAATGGCGATCTTATAAAAAGAAGAGTCGCCGGTAACCTGCGTGGCCCAGAATAATAATTTAAGGTTCATCATGTTGTCAATGATCACCAGGAAATCACCGGCTTTTGAATCCCAGGAACGGATGCATCCCACGGTTTTATCAAACCTAGTAGATAAGGATCTTGCGCTATTCAGTAATATTTCCCGGTAAGCCGGGTTGGGATCAATTTGAATGGCATTGCCGAAACTGCAATACATCATAAAACCAAGATCATGTGTGTGGGTATTGAACTGTTCTTTTTTCAATAACTGTAACATCCGTATTGATTCGTTATACAGCGAACTGTCCTTGGTTTGTTCATACAGATACAATAAACTGCCGGGATAAAAACCGCTGCACCACCAGGCGGAATTGCTGAATTCATATTGATCAGTTAATGGAAAAAATGTTTTTGGAAACTTCTCCGCAGGAACATTTTTCATCAATATTTTATATTGATCTGCAGCTTGCTTGAAATAGACAGGCAATTGACTTTGTAAATGCTTATTGGGTTTATAGGTAACCTGGCTGAAGGAGTAAAAGCCTGCAAATGATAAAATGATGAATAGTGTGGTTTGTCTAGCTTTCAACTTACAAGTATGAATTGTGAAAATGATAGGTGTAAAGCTAACGCTTAGATTTTTTACACAGTTCATCTTTTCAGAAATCATCTGCTTGTAAGTAAAAGATCAGGATTATTCCTCAACTGGTTTCTTAAACTTCGATATTACCTGTCTTCACTTTTCCTGCCCGCTTGTAAGCAGCAATAATAACTCCTTTCGATGTAACAATACTCTCCATTAATGTAAATGCTGCCGGTATCGGTCCATTTTCAAAAAGCTTTTTTCCTTTGCCTAAGGTTAGTGGATGAATTTTGAGTCGCAGTTCATCTACAAGATCATTCTTCAATAACAGTTGAATAAGTTTACTGCTGCCCCAAACCTGGATGTCTGGACCTTTAGATCTTTTGAGTTTTTTAATATCAGCAACACTTTTGATAAATACAGAATTCTTCCACTCCGATTTTTTCCTTGTCTTTGACAGGATATATTTTGTGCCATCATTAATGCCCGGCCAGAAGTTGGCATGTTTAGGCCAGTAGGCTTCCCAGATATCAAAAGTTTTTCTACCTAAAAGATAATCTACAGGTTGTTTCAACTCTTTTTTCACAGCCTTGCCATAAGCTTCGTCACCATATGTTGCAGACCAGCCGCCATATTTGAAACCCTCTGACCTGTCTTCTTTTATTCCACCTGGTGCCTGCAGCACTCCATCTAATGTGATCATTGATAATACAGTTATTTTTCTCATTGTGTTTCTGTTTTATGCAATACAAATCTCGTCAACGAAAATGGGATCTTTGCGGTGTAAATGCAACAATAGCAAAGGTTGAATGCGACAGTGTTAATCCAATACTTCACATGTAAATCCATATTCCTTTATCAGTATCATTATTCTTAACGCTTCCAGGTTATCACCTTCAACTCTAAGTATCTTATCACGATCTGAAAGATCAAAATTTATTTTAGAAGAGGGGAATGTTTCTGACAAAATACAAAGCAGCATTTTGCTTTGTGTCTTTTTCTTAATATTTGTTTTGAAAACTTCTACCATTTTAGAATTATTTCCTGATGCATGGTTTCACTGTGCCACTGTCTTAAATTATTTCATCAGCTCATCTCTTTTCATTCGTTGTTTCAACCCCATATCGTATTGCTGCTTCAAGTATATCAATGTTTATATCCTTTATAGTTTTGAACTTAATACAATAGCCGGTCACGCTTGCCTTCCCTATTTTTTTTCCAAAGGTTTGGGCTAAGTATGTTTTGTCATCAATGCCCATGATATAGACGGAGATTCCGGTTGTGTTTGCACTCAAACCAATTTGATAAAACTCCCTGGTTGTTCCATCCGCATATTTTATGTTGTAATACCCATATCCTATATTAGGATTAGAAACAGTTTTGCCTTTATCGTCTTTACCATCTAAGAACCATAATTTACATTTTGGCAACGCTTGAAGTATGTGTTGGTGCAACTCCTGCATGTCACTGCGTTTGGGTTCAGGCTGGCTGGCAATATATTGCTTGATTTGTTCTTTTATGTTCATATAAAATTACAGGTTGCTTATTTTGATTTTTTGCTATGCAGAGCCATTAAGTTATTTTAAAAAACCATTTAAGTAATTCAAGATCGTTGTTGTTTGCATCATCAGGCCCACATGTCCTTGTGAAGGAACAATGGCCAATTGTGATTCTGGCATTGGCTGAAGATCAGCAGAAACACCTCCTCCCAGCAATTGATACGTTTTCATCAACTCAACTTTATCCGTTCCATCATTGTCGCCGGATATGATCAGCACAGGGGCAGCAATTTTTGCAATATTGGAGTCACCAACATTGAATGACGTCTTGGCGAAAGCAAACATCTGCTCTAAAAACTTTCTCCATTTTGTTTTATCAGGAGCCACTGCATCGTAATCAGTTTTTAAGGGTGTATCATCAAAAAAATCAGGCTTAAAATCTTTAAACGCACCGTTTACTACAGGTAGCCAGCCACTGGTTTTATAAGTAGAAGAAATGATCGCTAATTTTCTTAACCGTTTAGGGCTTTGTACAGCAAACTGGTAAGCCACTGAACCACCCATGCTATATCCTGCAACATCAGCACTGTCTATTTTCAGGTGATCCATCACTTTTTCTACATCACTTGCTAAAGTAGCGATCGATAATTCTCTATCTGAAAACGGCGAATGTCCATGTCCCTGCATTTCAATTGCAATTACTTTCCTGGTTTTTGACAGCTCAGGTATCAATTGTGCCCAGTTCATCTCTATGGTATAAAAAGCGCCATGTAGTAAAACTAAAGGCCTGCCCTCACCGTATACTTCGTAATAAATTTTTATACCATTAACAGGTGCGTAACCACTGTTGGAAGGTTTGATCTGTTGCCCTTTGGACTGAAATACTGTAAAAAAAAGCATAGCAATTATTAATAACGGTTTGAGGATATCAGATCCTTTAAATACTTTTTTCATAAAACGTTATTTAAATTATTTTGATTTTTTCGGCAATACAAAGCTCGAGGGAATCCAGGATTGTATGCTGTGTAAAAACGACAATTTGAGGGCGATTCCTGACAAATTGAGAATACCCGTGACAGACAGCTTCTTTGTCATGCTATCTTAGCGGTTGTTTTTTTTCTTTGGTTACTTCTTCGCATTGCCTTTTGCAGCAAAGTCCACTATCCACTCAATACCGTATTTGTCTCTGAAACAACCAAAATATGAACCCCAGGGACTATCACCGATGGGCCCTTCTATTTGTCCTCCTGCTGAAAGCCCGTTAAATAATTTGTCTGCCTCTTCTTTACTTTCTGCAGTTATTACGATTTTACTTCTGTTCTCATTTTCATTTGTTCTTCCCATTATTTCAGGCACATCATTTGCCATCAGCATGCTGCTTTTACCGATAGGCAAAACAATATGCATAATTTTATTTTCTTCTTTTTCTGCTACCGGGAATTCAGGGCTTGCAAGGTCTTTGAAGCGAATGATCTTTGTAAACTCTCCACCAAATACTGATCTGTAAAAAGTAAATGCTTCTTCGGCATTTCCGTTGAAGTTAATGTGAGGATTGATGAGTGCCATAGTTTTTTATTTTTAGTTTATAATTATTTTATAAAATTTTAAATAAGATGTTATCTGAAATTATTTTTTCGATAAAGTTGCCAACAGGTTTTCCAAATTGACCATTGACGCCTTGTATCCTTCTGTGAAGCCCATTTCGATCATCTTCTCCATTCGCTCAAGCGATTCATTATAAATAGTAATACGCACTATTGTCTTCCCGTTCTGTTCGCTAAAAGTATAATCCCAATCAGAGCCCGGCAATTGAGGATTTTCATCTTCGTCTGCAAACGCATTAAACATTTTGAAATTGGTCTTCGGACTAATGGAAGTGTATTTCTGAATTAACCAACGCTCTTGTCCTTCCGGGCTTACCATGGCATAGAATCTCCTTCCGCCAACTTTGAAATCCATAAATTTTGTTCTTGCCATGAAGGGTTTAGGTGCTACCCATTGATCAAGGATTTCTGCTTTGGTAAATGCATCCCATACAAGCGCCAGGTCTGCATCAAATTCTCTTGTTATGAATACCGTTTTTGTTGCTTTGTCTACGGTGAAATCAAATAGCAAATTGTTGTTCATTTTTTTTGTTTTTTCATTGTTGATAATACTTTGTCGAGTTGATCAAACCTGGTTTCCCAGATTTTTCTGAATTGGTCTATCCATTTATCGATCTCTTTCATTTTTTCAATTTCAAGTGAATAGTAAATTTCCCTGCCTTGTTGTTCCTGTTTTACCAGTTCGCATTCTGTAAGTATGCGGAGGTGTTTAGAAACAGATTGCCGGGTGGTGTGAAAGTTGTCGGCAATAGCGTTAGGCGTCATTGCCTGCAATGCAATCAAGGTAATAATTGCCCGTCTTGTCGGGTCGGCTATTGCTTGAAAAATATCTCGTCTCATCATTTGTTGTTATTAATTTTTATAATCTTGTTCTCTATTTTATTAAATGCTCCATTCCATCCAAGTTCATAATTATGGACAGTTTCAAAAATTAAATTACTGTGAGTTAAAATGATTTTTGTTTTATCATCCATACTTATAAAATCTACATTGAGCTCCGAAACCTGGTTAAGTTCACTTTCCCATTCCCAGGTCATTTTTAAATTTTTATATTTATCAATCTTCAAATATTCTCCCCTGGCTATATGAACTGATGTGTCAGAATCTGAAAATTGAATCCGGAATTTTCCACCAATAGTCAAGTCAATATCTACTTTTTGAACCATTCCATAAGGGTCGGAACCAAACCATTGTTCAATATATTCCGGGAGAGTCCAGGTTTTCCAGAGAAGTTCAACTTTTGCATCAAAAATTCTTTCAATTATTACTTTGCTGTTTGCCATGTCAATCTAAGATTTAATAATGAAGCCAATCGGTTGCAAATATATATGCAACTATTCGGTTTCGCAATTTTTTATCTAAAAATTTTTTTGGGGACTTTTTTGCACATTGAGTGAATAGGTCAGCGTTATAACAGCTTGTCAATTGAAAGGCATGTTGTTTGTTGTCTAAGTCTTATTCATCCAAACTTTTCGGCTATGACAACTAAATTTTACAAACAACCTTTTTACGGCTTTACTTTTCTATTGCTCTTTTTTCTAAGTATTTGTTCTTACAAACTTAAAGCACAACCAATAATATCATTGTCACCTGTAATTACCACAGGCCTTAGCTCACCGATGCAATTTGTAAATGCCGGTGATGGGACCAACAGAGTTTTTATTGTGCAAAAAGAAGGAACGATAAGAGCATATAATTCCGCTTTTGCTTTCTTAGATACTTTTCTTACTGTAGAAAATATCAGTGTAGATGGTGAACAGGGATTACTAAGCATGGCGTTTCATCCCAACTATCAAACCAATGGTTTCTTTTTTGTGTACTATGTAAATGCTGCAGGTAATCTTGAAATAGCAAGATACCATGTGAGTGGTGATCCAAACAGGGCTGACACTTCAACCAAAGAAATTATACTTACTATACCACACCCAACCAATGCTAACCATAACGGTGGAGAATTGCATTTTGGAAGCGACGGATTTTTATACCTGTCCACAGGTGATGGAGGTGGGGGTGGAGACCAGCCAAACAATGCACAAAACACAAGTGTGTTATTGGGGAAAATATTAAGGCTGAATGTAAATACATCTGTCACAGCACCTTTTTATACTGTACCTGCTGGTAATCCATTTGGAAATGAAATTTTTGCCCTGGGCTTGCGAAATCCATTCCGCTGGAGTTTTGACAGGCTTACAAATGATATGTGGATCGGTGATGTGGGCCAGGGCTCATGGGAAGAGATTGATTTCAGGGCTGCTGCTTCAACTAACGGTACCAACTATGGCTGGCGCTGTTATGAAGGCGAGGCTCCTTATAATACTGCAGGCTGTGCTGCTTCATCAAACTATACATTTCCTGTGTACGTTTACCCAAATCCAAGCCCTGCCGCTGTAACAGGTGGTATTGTGTATAGGGGCACTATGTCGCCAGCCATGTATGGGTATTACCTGGCCACAGATTTTTATACCAATAATTTTTACATCATTAATCCTGATGGTGCTGGAGGCTGGACAACCAATGTACAGGCAATTACTCCTTCAGTAACTGGTATTTCCGACTTTGGTGAAACTGAAAGTGGAGAGGCTTATGTTGTATCACTAACTGCGGGTGCTGTGTATCGGATAAATGCTGTAGAAGGTGGGCCGGTGCCTGTGACACTGCTTAATTTTAAAGGAAGTGTAATAAATAAACAGATAGAATTGCAATGGAAAACTTCATTAGAGCAAAATTTGAAATTATTTGATATAGAGTTTAGTGTAGATGGAAATACATTTGCTTATGCTGGAACTGTACAGGCGCAAAATGCTGCAACGGGTGCTGAATATACATTCTCACATTTCACAAATGTTACCGGCACAATTTTCTACCGTTTAAAAATGAAAGATGAAAATGGCAGGTACAGTTATTCAGCAATTATCAGGATAGACCTGAACAATAAAGGAGCCTTGCTTGTTTCTCCTTCAGTAATATCAAATGGCATCATCAATATCAATCTTTCAGACGAAGCAATTTATTCATCTGTTGAAGTTATAAGCAGTGGTGGAGCAGTTTTGATAAAAAGAGATGTACAGGGGCAAACAGGACGTATCAGTATTCCTTCATCCGAATTATCGCCTGGTATTTATATAGTGCGGTTTATAAATAAAAGATTTGATGTGGAAACACAAAAGATAGTGATACAGTAAATCCATAGGTATCGTTATAAAAGATGCCGGTCAGAATGGCCGGCACTTTTATATATATCTTAAAGTATTGGTTTAATTGTTTGGTGACCATACCAGCTTGCTTATCTTCCATGTGCCAGCAGAATCTTTGCTAAGAAAAGCAGTATAGTTATCGTTTACCCTTTTAACGTCTGTACCTGAAACCGGCTCAATGCTTCCTGTATTATTTCCTTTGATGATAGCAGTATTTCCATCGATAACTGTTTCAATTATTACAGTTTTGATCTTTAAACGGTTATCATGAAATAGCTTTTCGTAACTGTTTTGAATATTGCTGATGCCTTTCAGGGGTGGTTTATTAGCAGAATGAAATTCAATTGTGTCAGTATAGGAGCTTAAGACTGTTTTTATATCTGACCTGTTATCAGCGTCAATCAATGTGTAAATCACTTTATTTGCAGCCTGTATGTCAGCTGTATTGTTTTTGCATCCGTTTATGAAGATTGCTATAATGAATACAATTGTTATTCTTTTGATCATATAACTAATGGAGCTTATCGTCCCAACGGCATGTTTGACTCTAATATAAAGATGCAACTATTTTATGTTTTGTTGCTTTTTACAAATGTTTTCTGATTTTCAAATAAGAATACCCTTTTAATAAGCAGGTAGTGGGAATACAAACAAAGCTTTTCAACTATCTTTCATAAAAGGTAATTATGAGAGCAATATTTTTAATCCTCTTTTTACTCTTGTTTACCACTGCCTTCAGCCAATTGAATAGAGCGTCTGAGGCCTTACATTTTAATCCTCAGCAGTATACAAAACGCCTCATGGCGGCTACCTTGGATTAGGTTTTTGACGAAAGGATGTGAGTAAGGGTTTTAATAACTCTACTTAACAAAAGTCGCCATGAAAGCAATGAGTACAAGTGAGTGATACAACAATTTTTCCCATTGAACCAAAGGCGGTAACAAAATCTTAACTTATAACCCCATTAAATTAATAGGATAAAAATTTGGTATTGTATTGAAAATAGATTTATTTTTGCTCCCTCAACACAAACATTGTAAGAAGTGAAACAGAACAGTTTACATATTAACACTAACAGCAGGTCACAAGCTACTGCCTGCGTAGTTGTAAATGTGCCTTCTAACAGCCCTCGACGCCATCCTCGATGCTGATAGGCCGAGCAATCTCAGAGTTGCCCCTGTCAGTGAAAAAAGCTCCGGACTTACAAACAAGTTTTCTTAATTACAAGACATCTATTTTTTCCAGTGGAAACAAATAATATCATCATAAGGGTGGCCAACATTGGCGACATCCATTATGCAAAAAACATTACAGACGAAATGGAATCGTCTGCTAAAGCAAGGGGAACCGGTATTGCCAAACGTAGCCCTGACTATATTGAGAAAAAGATCCTGGAAGGCAAAGCAGTGATCGCTGTAACCGACAAAGAAGAGTGGGTTGGCTTCTGCTATATAGAAGCATGGGAGCATGGTAAGTTTGTTGCTAACAGCGGATTGATCGTTGCGCCTGTTTACCGTAAGAGTGGGGTGGCAAAGCAGATCAAGAAAAGGATCTTCGATCTTTCAAAAGAAAAATACCCGGCTGCAAAGATCTTTGGATTGACAACCGGTCTTGCTGTGATGAAAATAAACTCCGAGCTCGGCTACGAGCCTGTTACTTATTCTGAGTTGACTGATGATGAAGAGTTTTGGGCTGGTTGCAAGAGCTGTGTGAATTATGATATACTTATGAGTAAAGAGAGGAAGAACTGTATGTGTACTGCTATGCTGTACGATCCGTCCGATCACCGGGAGCCTGAAGAAACAAAGGAAGATTTTAAAAAGAACTCCAAAATCTATGAACGCCTGATGGAGATAAGGCAGAGCAGGCTGTTGCGTTGGTTGAAAAGAAAAGAAGATAATAGTGGAGACAGCAACCCAATAAAAATGGTTTTAAAATATTTTCTCAAACCTAAGCTTAATTAATAATGGGTAAAAAAGTTGTACTTGGTTTCAGCGGCGGATTAGATACTTCTTTCTGTGCAAAGTATTTGACGGTTGAAAAAGGCTACGAGATACATTCTGTGATCGTAAACACAGGCGGCTTTAGTGCAGGTGAATTAAAGAAGATCGAAGAGCATGCTTACAGGTTGGGAGTAAAGTCACATACTGCCGTGGATGCAGTAAAAAGTTATTACGACAGTATTATCAAGTATCTCATTTATGGAAATGTATTAAAAAATAATACTTATCCATTAAGTGTGAGTGCTGAAAGATTAAGCCAGGCATTGAGTATTGCAGAACATGTAAAAAGAACAGGAGCAGAAGCAGTAATACATGGAAGTACCGGTGCAGGTAATGACCAGGTGAGGTTTGATATGATCTTTAATATCATGATACCTGGCGTAGAGATCATCACACCAATACGTGATATGAAATTGAGCAGGGAAGAAGAGATTGCTTATTTAAAAAAGCACAATGTGGAAATGAATTTTGAAAAATCTGTTTACTCTATTAATAAAGGTTTGTGGGGCACCAGCGTTGGCGGTAAAGAAACTTTGAACAGCAATGGAATGTTGCCGGAGGAAGCCTGGCCAACACAGGTAACAAAAACTGAAACAGAAAATGTAGAACTGGGTTTTGAAAAAGGCCAACTGCAAACGGTCAACGGCAAACGCTTCTCCCATCCAACAGAAGCGATACAATATTTACAAAGTATTGCCGGGCCTTTTGGCGTGGGAAGAGATATTCATATTGGCGATACTATTATTGGAATTAAAGGAAGAGTTGGCTTTGAAGCAGCAGCGCCGTTGATCATCTTAAAAGCACACCATGCTTTGGAAAAACATGTGTTGACCAAGTGGCAGTTGAATTGGAAAGATCAGTTAGCATTGTTTTATGGCAACTGGTTGCATGAAGGACAGATATTGGATCCGGTGATGAGAGATATTGAAAGCTTTTTTGAAAACAGCCAGCAGAATGTTACCGGTAAAGTGTTTGTAGAATTAAAGCCTTATCGTTTTCAGATCACGGGAATTGAATCTCCTTATGATCTGATGAGTGACAAGTTTGGCAAGTATGGTGAAATGAATAATGGCTGGACAGGCGATGATGTAAGAGGGTTTACAAAAATATTCGGCAATCAAACACAGATATTTCATTCTGTAAAAAAAGAAGTGGATGGAAAATAAAATTAAAGTCGGCATTATTGGTGGTGCTGGTTATACCGGTGGTGAATTGATACGCCTGCTTGTAAATCATCCTGCTGTCGATGTGGCTGCTATACATAGTAAGAGTAATGCAGGGAATGCTGTATCTGCTGTGCATGGCGACCTGGTGGGAGAGACAAGTTTATTCTTTTCATCTAATGATAGTTTTTTAAAAGACGGCAGTGTTGATGTATTATTCTTATGTGTTGGTCATGGTGATGCAAAAAAGTTTTTAGCAGAGAATGAAGTGAACAGCAAAACAAAGATCATTGACCTATCACAGGATTTCAGGCTTAAGGCAAATGATACATTAAATGAAAGACAGTTTGTGTATGGGTTACCTGAGTTAAATAAACAGGCCATTCAATCGGCCAGCAATGTTGCAAATCCCGGATGCTTTGCAACTGCCATACAATTAGGCTTGTTGCCATTGGCCAGCGAAGGCTTATTGAATGAAATTTATACAACAGGTATTACAGGCTCTACCGGCGCTGGGCAATCGCTTAGTGAAACATCACATTTTAGCTGGAGAGTAAATAATATACAGGCGTATAAAACATTGGAGCATCAACATATAAAAGAAATAACACAAAGCCTGCAGCAATTGCAAACCATCAACAAAACTGATCTGAGTTTTGTTCCCTGGCGTGGAGATTTTTCAAGAGGCATTTTTATCAGTTCACAGGTTAATTGTGAATTAAGTAAAGAAGAACTATACAAATTATATACTGATTTTTATGCAGCACATCCTTTTACAACTGTCAGCAATGAGCCGATCTATTTGAAACAGGTGGTGAATACAAATAAATGTATCATACAGATCGAGAAAGCGGGTAGCAAACTGGTTATTCATTCTATTATAGATAATTTATTGAAAGGTGCCAGTGGACAGGCTGTGCAGAATATGAATTTGATGTTTGGTCTGGAAGAGACTGCTGGTTTAAAATTGAAAGCGAATTATTTTTAAAGAAACGACGCCCCTAAATCCCCTAAAGGGGACTTTGGAGTATGAAGGTTTAAGAATCCTCATTATTTGAAAAGATAGGTTCCTTTAAAACTAATATTTTATAAATTAAATTATTCACTAAAAATCTAAGTTCCCCTTTAGGGGACAGGGGCATGAAACTTTTTGACGTATATCCACTTAATGATATTGTAATAGATAAAGCTGAAGGCTCTTATGTTTGGGATGATAAGGGACAAAAATACCTGGATATGTATGGCGGCCATGCGGTAATATCCATTGGCCATACAAATCCGCATTATGTAAAACGTTTGGAAGACCAGTTGCATAAAGTTGGTTTCTATTCCAATTCAATAAAAATTCCTTTGCAGGTTGAACTGGCTGAAAAGTTAGGAAAGGTTTCTGGCAAAGAGGATTACCAATTGTTTCTCTGCAGCTCTGGTGCGGAAGCAAATGAGAATGCGTTAAAACTGGCTTCGTTTTATAATAGAAGAAAAAAGGTGATCGCTTTTAAAAAAGCATTTCATGGAAGAACATCTTTAGCTGTAGCTGCAACAGACAATCCAAATATTGTTGCACCGGTTAATCAAACGGAAAATATCGTTTTTCTTCCCTTTAATGATGAAGCTGCTTTGGAGGAAGCGTTTAAGAAGGAAGATATTTCGTCGGTTATTATTGAAGGTATACAGGGCGTGGGAGGAATTAATGTTGCTTCCAATTCATTTTTGCAAAAAATAAGAAGCCTTTGTGATGAATACAATACAGTGTTTATTGCAGATTCTGTTCAGTGTGGTTATGGAAGAAGCGGTAAATTCTATTCGCATGATTTTAGTGGTGTGAATGCAGATATTTATACCATGGCTAAAGGAATGGGTAATGGCTTTCCTGTTGCAGGTATTTCCATTGCACCAAAAATTCAGCCGAAGCATTTTATGTTGGGTACTACATTCGGCGGTAATCATTTGGCTTGTGCGGCGGCATTAGCTGTGCTGGAAGTTATGGAGAAAGATGATCTGATAAAGAACGCAGAAGTAGTTGGTAATTATTTAATGGAAGAATTAAAAAAGCTTCCAACGATAAAAGAAGTTCGTGGGCGTGGATTGATGATAGGAATAGAACTGCCGGAAGAATTAAAAGAGGTAAAGAAGAATTTATTAGTCAAACATAAAATATTTACCGGCGAAGCAAAACCTAATGTGATAAGATTACTGCCGGCGTTAAATATTACTAAAGCAGAAGCAGATATTTTTTTACAGGCAATTAAAACCGAATTGGTGTAATGAAAAATTTTATCTCAGTAAAAGATGTAACAGATATTAATGCACTTGTTGCAAAAGCTTTGGCATACAAAGCCAATCCTTTTGCAGATAAAAATGCAGGCACAGGTAAAAGAATTGGATTGCTTTTCTTAAACCCTTCTCTGCGTACAAGATTGAGCACACAAGTGGCAGCTTCTAACCTGGGATTAGAAACAGTTGTGTTCAATGTGGACAAGGAAGGTTGGGCAATGGAGTTTGAAGAAGGTGCTATTATGAGCGGTAATACAGTGGAACATGTAAAAGATGCAGCGCCGATATTGGGTAATTATTTTGATATGCTTTGCATCCGTGCTTTTCCAACATTAAAAAATAAAGCAGACGATTACAGTGAAGAAGTGATGAATGCTTTTATAAAATATGCTGGTGTGCCGATCGTAAGCCTGGAAAGCGCAACACTGCATCCATTGCAATCATTAACGGATATCCTTACTATTACAGAACATGCAAAAAGTAAAAGACCTAAAATAGTTCTTACCTGGGCACCACATATTAAACCGTTGCCACAATGTGTTCCTAATTCAATTGCTCAATGGGTTACTGCCTGGGGCGAAGCAGATTTTGTAATTACGCATCCCGAAGATTATGAACTGGATGAACAATTTACAAAAGGGGCAACGATAACGCTGAACCAGGATGAAGCATTAAAAGATGCAGATTTTGTGTATGTAAAAAACTGGAGTACAGTTAAAGATTACGGGAGGATATATACCAACGACCCGTCATGGATGCTGACGATGAATAAATTGAAATTGACAAATAATGCCAAGGTTATGCATTGTCTTCCGGTGAGAAGAAATGTTGAACTTAGTGATGAAGTATTGGACAGCAGTAACAGCATTGTTACACAACAGGCAAGTAACAGGGTATGGGCAGCGCAGGCTGTGTTATCCGAAATTTTAAAGAATGGATAAACTCTTCGTTATAAAAATTGGGGGTAATGTAATAGATGACGAAAATGCGTTGCATCAATTCTTATCATCATTTGCTTTAGCAGATGCAAAGAAGATTTTGATACATGGCGGAGGAAAAATTGCAACTAAAATCGGCGACCAGCTAGGGATTGAATCAAAATATATTAATGGTAGAAGAATAACAGATGAAGCGACTATTGACCTTGTGACAATGGTATATGGTGGATTGGTAAATAAAAAGATCGTTGCCCAACTCCAATCATTGAACTGCAATGCTATTGGATTAACTGGCGCAGATGCCAATATAATTCCTGCAATTAAGAGGCCCGTAAAAGATATTGATTATGGCTTTGCCGGAGATGTAAAGACAGAAAATATAAATGCTGGTGTGCTGAATGTTTTATTACAACAAAATATAACACCGGTTATTGCGCCACTCACACATGATGGTAAGGCACAAATTTTAAATACAAATGCGGATACCATTGCTTCTTCATTAGCTGTTGCTTTGTCAAAGTTGTATGATGTAAGATTAGTTTATTGTTTTGAAAAGAAAGGCATATTGACTGATGTGGAAGATAATAATTCGGTTGTAAATCTCATCACTAAAGAAAAATATCAGCAATTACTGGAAGAAAAGAAACTATTCGACGGCATCATTCCAAAAATTGATAATGCCTTTGCAGCTATTGACAATGGTGTAAATGAAGTATTGATCGGCCACGCTGATGACCTGTTGCAAAACCTTACCGAAACCACAAAAGGAACCTTAATAAAATGACATTCGATAAAAAATTATATACAGACGCTGTTGATTTGCTGAAACAATTGATATCAACGCCTTCTTTTTCAAAGGAAGAAAATGATACAGCAGAGATACTGATGAATTTTTTTGCAGCAAGAGGAGTGGAGCATGCAAGGGTTGGAAATAATATCTATGCAAAGAACAAGACTTATGATCCTTCCAAACCTTCGGTATTGCTCAATTCTCATCATGATACTGTAAAACCAAATAAAGGTTATACACTTGATCCATTCACGCCCGTTGAGAAAGAGGGGAAATTATTTGGATTAGGTAGTAATGATGCAGGTGGTTGTTTGGTTTCTTTGATCGCTACATTCTTACATTTTTATAATTCAGAAAATGCAAAACACAATGTGGTGTTTGCCGCCAGTGCAGAGGAAGAGATAAGTGGTGTGAATGGTATTGAGTTAGTGTTACCATATTTGGGCAATATCGATTACGGAATTGTTGGAGAACCAACCAAACTGGAAATGGCCGTAGCAGAGAGAGGGTTGATGGTGATTGATTGTGTTGCCAATGGCCGTTCCGGTCATGCTGCAAGAAATGAAGGAGAGAATGCTTTGTACAAAGCAGTAGATGATATTAACTGGATAAGAAATAAAAAATTTGATAAGGTAAGTGATCTTTTGGGTGAATCCCGGCTTACAGCTACTGTTATTGAAACAGAGAACAAACAGCATAATGTTGTTCCTTCTCAATGCAAATATGTAATTGATGTAAGGGTAAATGAACTCTATACATTTGAGGAAATACTGGTTGAACTGAAATCAAATTTGAAAAGCGAATTCAAGCCAAGGACAACAAGAATGAAGTCAACTTCTATTCCATTAGATCATATCCTTGTAAAAGCCGGAATTAAATTGGGTAAAGGTTATTATGGTTCCCCTACAACTTCTGATAAAGCATTGATGCCTTTTCCAACATTAAAAATGGGGCCAGGCGACAGCGCCAGGAGCCATACTGCAGATGAATTTATTTATCTTTCAGAAATAGAAGAAGGAATTGGAACGTATATTAAACTTGTAGAACAAATACTGTGAAGTTGTAAGTGATAAGTAATAAGCTGTAAGTATGCAGAATTATAAGGATTTAAAGGTTTGGGAAAAGGCTCACCAGTTTACTCTTGATGTGTATAGAGTTTCGAAATCTTTTCCCAAAGAAGAGATATATGGTTTGAGCAGTCAGTTGAGAAGGTCTGCATCTTCGATAGCTGCTAATATTGCTGAAGGTTGTGGAAAGAATGCAAAGAATGATTTTGCCAATTTTTTGAATATTTCTCTAGGCTCTTCTAAGGAAGCAGAATACTTTGTTTTACTGGCTAAGGATTTGAACTATATTTCTCTTGATGAATACAATATTTTAATAAAACTGATAAATGAAGTGAAAGCCATGCTGATTGGTTTAATTGCAAAGGTGAGGGCTTGACTTATTACTTAAAACTTATTACTTAAAACTTTTATGAAGCTCTGGCAAAAAGATAAGGTTGCATTAGGTTCTGTAGAAAAATTCACCGTTGGTAATGACCGTGAACTTGATTTGCAATTAGCACCTTTTGATGTACTCGGTTCCATTGCTCATGTTACTATGCTTGCTTCTGTTGGTTTGTTAGAGAGTGGCGAAAAAGATTTATTGGTTAAAGAGTTGCAGAATATTTATAAAGGCATTGATTCGACATTTACGCTGGATGAAGGTGTTGAAGATATTCATTCACAAGTTGAATTAATGCTGACGAAGAAATTGGGTGACATTGGCAAAAAAATTCACAGTGCAAGAAGCAGGAACGACCAGGTGTTGGTGGACTTGAAATTATTTTTAAGAAGTGAAATAGAAAAGCTGGTTGGTAAATCAAAAGAGTTATTTGATCTGTTGATCCAGCAAAGTGAAAAGCATAAAGATGATCTGTTGCCTGGCTATACTCATTTGCAGTTGGCAATGCCTTCTTCTTTTGGTTTGTGGTTTGGCGCTTATGCTGAAAGTTTGGTTGACGATCTGATTACCTTACAGGCAGCCTTCGAAGTAGTAAATAAAAATCCTTTAGGCTCTGCCGCAGGATATGGTTCATCTTTTCCGATCAATCGCACTTTAACAACAGAATTATTAGGCTTTGAAGATTTGAATTATAATGTAGTGTATGCACAGATGGGGAGAGGTAAGACAGAACGCATTGTTGCATCGTCATTGGCAAATATTGCTGCCACGCTTTCTAAGTTGAGCATGGATACCTGCTTATTTCTCAATCAGAACTTTGGCTTTATAAGTTTCCCTGATGAACTCACAACCGGCAGCAGCATTATGCCGCATAAAAAGAACCCTGATGTATTTGAACTCATCCGTTCTCACTGTAACCGCATACAGGCATTGCCGAATGAGATCATGCTGATGACGGCAAACCTCCCTTCCGGTTATCACAGGGATCTGCAATTATTAAAAGAACATTTATTTCCAGCGTTTAAGAATTTGAATGATTGCCTTGACATGGCGGGCCTCATGCTTTCAAATATTTCTGTAAACAAAGACCTGCTGAAAGATGAAAAATATAAATACCTCTTTAGCGTAGAAGAAGTAAATAAACTGGTATTGCAGGGAACGCCTTTCAGGGACGCTTATAAAAAAGTAGGATTGGATATTGAACAGAATAATTTCACCTATACAGCCTCTGTCAATCACACACACGAAGGTTCTGTTGGTAATTTATGCAATGAACAGGTAAGTGGAAATATGGAGAAAGTGATTGCCAGGTTTGGGTTTGAGAAGACAAAGCAAACTTTAAAGAAATTACTTAGCTAAGCTTTTGTTTTTCCGCTTCAATTAAAATAGTTTTCCACTATGCAACGGAGTGTCGCCACTTCAACCCAATCAATATTCCTCCTGCTGTCCCAAAAAACACACCACTTGTTTTCTCCCGTAAAATTTTATCTTTACCCATCTACGAACTATGACACAAAAAAAACGCATCGCCCTTTTCGGCTCCACAGGCTCCATCGGCACACAGGCCCTGGAGGTTATCCGTGCCAATAAAGATCTATTTGAAGCCGAGATACTCACTGCACAAACCAATGCTGACCTATTGATAAAACAAGCACTGGAATTCAAACCCAATGCGGTTGTTATTGGCGACGATACATTGTACACTAAAGTAAAAGAAGCATTGGCTTCCACTGATGTAAAAGTGTTTGCCGGAGAAAAGGCATTGGAAGATGTAGCTGATTTTGATACCTATGATATGATGCTGGCTGGCATTGTAGGCTTTGCCGGTTTAAAGCCAACATTAAAAGCAGTGGAAAAAGGCAAAGCCATTGGTTTGGCTAATAAGGAAACATTGGTGGTGGCAGGAGATATTGTGATGCAGAAGGCCTATGAAAAAAGAGCGCCAGTTATTCCGGTGGATAGTGAACATTCCGCCATTTTTCAATGCCTGGTAGGAGAGGGGAGAAATAAGATCGAAAAGATAATACTAACGGCCAGCGGTGGCCCATTTTTAGGCAAGAAGCCCAACTTCCTTGTAAATGTAAAACGTGACCATGCCCTGCAGCATCCCAACTGGGCAATGGGCGCCAAGATAACTATTGACTCTGCCACACTCATGAACAAAGGCCTGGAGATGATCGAGGCTAAGTGGCTGTTCAATTTAGAACCGGAGCAGGTGCAGGTGGTGGTACATCCACAAAGTGTTATTCACAGTATGGTGCAGTTTGAAGATGGAAGCATAAAAGCGCAAATGGGTGTGCCGGATATGAAGTTGCCCATTCAATATGCCATGGCTTTTCCCAACCGTATCAAAAATGACTTTCCAAGATTTGATTTCCGTAAATATCCTAACCTTGGTTTTGAAGAACCAGATGTTAAAACATTCAGAAATTTATCATTAGCTACCGAGGCTCTTTTTAAAGGTGGCAACATGCCCTGTATTTTAAATGCAGCAAATGAAATTGCAGTGTGGGCCTTTCTCCGCAACCGTATTGGCTTTTTAGACATCACTGCCGTAGTGGAAAAAACCATGCACCACACTACATTTATTGAAAAACCCACGCTGGAACAATATTTTGAAAGCGATGGTGAAGCCCGTACTTTTGCCGCTTCGCTGATGAAGCTGTAAAACGCTCTCCGCTGATTTTTTCAACAACAAAAAATAATTAAAACCCTCTGAAGAGGCAATCTATAACATGACACTTTTAGCAATTAACTGGGGCAACGTGTGGATGCAGGTTTTCTATCTCATACTCTCACTTTCGATCCTCGTGGTTCTTCACGAATTTGGACATTATATTACAGCAAAATGGTTTGGCTGCCGGGTTGAAAAATTCTATTTGTTTTTCAATCCATGGTTTTCTCTTGTAAAAAAGAAAATTGGCGAAACTGAATATGGTATTGGCTGGCTTCCATTGGGAGGTTATGTAAAAATTGCCGGTATGATCGATGAGAGCATGGATAAGGAAGCAATGAAAGAGCCGCCAAAAGATTATGAATTCAGAAGCAAACCGGCCTGGCAAAGGTTGATTATTATGCTTGGTGGTATTATTGTAAATGTGCTGTTGGCATTTATCATTTATGCAATGGTGTTGTTTGTATGGGGAGAAAAGAAAATACCTGTTTCTTCTGTAAAAAATGGTATTTGGGTACAGGATAGTTTGTTGTTCAAAGCAGGATTTAAGCATGGTGATAAGATCACTGCGGTTGATGCAGTACCCATCCTTTACTTTGAGGATGTAGTGCCCAAATTACTGTTGGCAAAAAATGTTACCATTGAAAGAAATGGAGTTTCATCTAACATAAAAATGGATGAGGACTTTATAGGTCAGTTAGTGGAGAGTAAAAAAAGGAGCAGTCTTTTGATGCAACGTATCCCGGCAGTAGTTGGAGAGTATGATACAAACGACAGTTCGAATGGCAAAAAAGCTGGTCTTCAGTTTCTTGATAAAATAACATCCATCGATTCTTTCCCGGTAAATTTTTATGATGACATGTCAGGCTACCTGGCAACAAAAAAGAAGCAACAGGTTACGCTGCACCTCGATCGTAAAGGACAGCAAGTAGATGTACCAGCCCAGGTAAATGAAGATGGTAAAATTGGTATTCCTATTTTATCAGCCGAGCAGTATGACAGTCTTGGTGTGTTTAAAGTAGAATCAAAAAAATATGGCTTTTTTGAAGCGATTCCTGCAGGAATATCTGCGGCAATGGATAAACTCTCTTTTTACATTAACCAGTTTAAATTGATATTGAATCCTAAAACAGGCGCTGCCAAAGGGCTGAGTGGTTTTAAAGGGATCGGTTCGCTTTTTCCAACACAATGGGGTGAGTGGGAAGCTTTCTGGAGGCTTACAGGTTTTCTTTCCATCATATTGGCATTTATGAATTTGCTGCCTATTCCGGCCTTGGATGGCGGGCATGTAATTTTTACGTTGTATGAAATGATCACAAAGAGAAAACCAAGCGATAAGTTTTTAGAATATGCTCAAATTGTGGGAATGGTATTGTTGCTGGGACTTATGTTGTACGCTAACCTCAACGACTGGATCGGGTACGGAAGGGGAAAATAACCAGGCAAATAAAATCGCCATTTAAATAATCTTTAAAGCCAGTTGCTGTTTACAGTGCTGGCTTTCTTATTTTTATTTACTCAAACTATTGTATGCAGCGTTTTTTATTGCTTCTTATCATTATTGCCAATACCACAACAGCACAAGTAAAACTGCCTGTGCCACGGGATGTTCAAAAATTATATGACTATGGTTCCCGTAGCGCCGATGGAAAACCGGGTAAAAATTACTGGCAAAACAAAGCGGCCTATGATATTGCCGTTACATACGATCCTGTATCAAGATTAGTAACCGGCACAGAAGAAATAAATTATGTAAATAACAGCCCGGATGTATTGCGGTCACTTGTTTTTAAATTATATCCTAACCTGTATAAAAAAGGAGTGGAGAGGGATATGGAAGTAGAGGCTGCAGACCTAAGTGATGGTGTAACAATTGACAAACTGGAAGTAGATGGCAAAGTAAAGGATGGCAGGAGTATAAGTATTGAAGCCACTAATATGTATGTACGAGGCGTAAACATCGCATCAAAGCAAACAGTAAAACTCACAGTAAAGTTTAGTTACACACTCAATAAAGGCTCCCATATACGTACAGGCGAAATAGAAGATGGCGCTGCTTTTATTGCTTATTTCTTTCCACGTATCGCAGTATATGATGACCTGGATGGATGGAACCTTAATCAATATTTAGGCCATGGAGAAATGTACAATGACTTCTGCAATTTTAATGTAGCAGTAACGGTGCCAGGTAGCTATTTGGTATGGGCTACAGGCGATCTGAAAAACAGTACTGAAGTGCTGAATACAAAATATTGCGATCGTATCAGCAATGCAGAAAAAAAAGACGATATAGTTTTTATTGTGGACTCAACTGATTTAAAAGAAGGCGGCATTACAAAAGATGCTGTTGCAAATACATGGAAATTCAGTGCGGAGAATGTAACAGATTTTGTGTTTGCCATAAGTGATCATTATGTATGGAATGCAACAAGTTTGATAGTTGATAAAAAGTCAGGAAGAAGAACAAGGGTTGATGTGGTGTTCAACACTAAGCACAAGGATTATTTTGAAGTGATCGGTTTTGGAAAGAAGACCGTTGAGCTGATGAGTTATGATTTTCCTAAGTGGCCATTTCCATACGATCATATCAGTGTGTTTGACGGCCTTGACCAGATGGAATACCCAATGATGGCAAATGATAATCCCGTCACTTCACATGCAGATGCTGTTACACTTACCATACATGAGATATTCCACACTATGTTTCCTTTTTATATGGGAACAAATGAAACAAAATATAGCTGGATGGATGAAGGCTGGGCAACAATAGCAGAGTGGTCGTTATCTAATAAAATTGACAACACCATAGTTGACGATTATGGCGTGGTAAGAGCAGAAGTGAATGCAGGCAATGAATTGGATCTGCCTGTAACAACGTTGAGTACACAAACAAATGGTACTACATTTTTTATTAACGCTTATCCCAAACCTGCGTATGGGTATTTATTTGCAAAAGACGCATTGGGAGATGATTTGTTTTTTAAGGGGCTTCACTTTTATATCCAGCAATGGAATGGAAAGCATCCTTTGCCATTAGATTTTTTTAATTGTATGAATACAGGAAGTGGTAAAAATTTAAACTGGTTCTGGAAGAAATGGTTTTATGAAAATGGCTACGCTGATCTGACCATCAGTAAGGTGAACAATACTACTGCCTCAAAGCAGATCATTATAGAATCCAAAGGAAGCAAGCCCATTCCTGTAGATGCAACCGTAACATTTACTGATGGCAGCCAGCAAAAATTTCACCGCAGTATTTTGGTTTGGGAAAGATCAAACAAAACAACCATCAGTTTTTCTTCTTCAAAACAAATTGCAAAGATTGAGTTGGGGAGTTTATACACACCAGACTCCATCAAAGAGAATAATGTATGGGAGAAAAAATAAGCAAATTTTGTTTTAGTATCTTTGTAAAAGTTTATTTCGGTTGAGTATTTTAATTAGTAATTCAAAATTCTCAATTCATAATTTACTACGGGGCTGACCGGTTTTGACAGCATAGTTCTTTGCAGGTGTAAGCATGTAGTGCGTTGGATAATTAGCACTTTAATCTGAATATTCAAAACTTCAAATGGCAATACTCAGTATGCCATGGCTGCTTAATCGATAGATTAACATCCATTAGGGCCGTTGAACAGGCTGGCCTGTTGCCATGTTCTCCCGCCGACTCAAAACAAAAACAGGATGCTGCAGTGGAATGATGTGACCACTGCTTAAGACCATTCATCTAAGGATACAGTTGGTTGGTTGGGTTCCTGCTGTTTCACAAAAATTAATAACCAAATAAACATGTAGAAAGCTTGTGACGGATGTGTTTGGACGGGAGTTCGACTCTCCCCAGCTCCACTTTACCCGCCATAGCCTTGGCGAAGGCGGGTATTTTTATTTTCTTTAATTATTAAAGCTCACTGTAATGTGGTATGTATATATCCTGGAATGTAGTAATGGAGATTACTATAAAGGTTGTACCAATAGCATTGATGACAGGATCGAACGCCATCAAAAAGGTTGGGTTGAATCAACAAAGGATTTTTTGCCTGTAAAATTAGTTCATTATTCAGTGTTTTTTGATCAATCAAAAGCATACACATTTGAGAAGTATTTAAAAAGTGGCTCTGGAAGAGCATTCTTAAAAAAACATTTGATTTGACAATCCTCCTTCGCCAGGGCTACGGCGGATAAACCATAACTGATGAAAACCGTAACAAGCCGCAGGGCCACTTTTTATTGGGTTTCCATAGCTGCCATTTTATTCATTCCTTTTCTTGGCAATGTTCATCTATTTGATTGGGATGAAATAAATTTTGCAGAGATAGCACGTGAAATGGTGGTCAGCAACAATTACGGTGAGCCGCAGATCAATTTCATTCCTTTTACAGAAAAGCCACCGCTCTTCTTTTGGTTGCAGGCCATCAGCATGAAAATGTTTGGCGTAAATGAATTTGCAGCACGTTTTCCAAATGCGTTACTTGGCGTATTGGTGTTGCCGTTGCTATATCGAACAGGAAAAAAATTACGTGATAACCGCTTCGGCTTATTGTGGGCATTGGTATATATGGGTACGGTATTGCCGCATTTGTATTTCAAGTCGGGCATTATTGATCCATGGTTCAATTTTTTTATTTTCTCTTCGCTGCATTGTCTTGTACTTTCTGCATGGAAAAGATCAGCACAAAAAAATAATACATGGCTGCTGATCGCAGGCGGTGTCTTTCTCGGATTGGCTATTCTGACAAAAGGCCCGGCAGCATTACTCATTGTTGGTTTGGCATTTCTTGTTTACTGGTTGAGTGAAAGGTTCAGGATGTTTATTTCCATTCCACAGTTATTGATCTTTGCCGGGGCCACTTTATTGGTAACAGGTTTATGGTTTGGCATTAATTACCTGCAATATGGCAGTAAGTTTATAGTGGATTTCACAATAAGGCAATGGGAATTGCTTACTACAGAAGATGCAGGCCATGGTGGTTTTTTCCTTTATCATTTTATAGTGATATTCTTTGGCTGTTTTCCTGCAACGGTTTTTTTATTACAATCGCTTTTTAACTCAACAGGCAGCACCAGGCATTTTGCAGACTATAAAAAATGGATGGCTGTTTTGTTTTGGGTAGTGCTTATTCTTTTCACTATTGTAAAAACAAAAATTGTTCATTACTCTTCGTTGTGTTATTACCCACTTAGTTTTTTGGCGGCTGTAAGCCTTTATAATATTGCTTCCGGAAAATGGGGCATGCAACGCTGGATGAAATGGTTGCTTGTGGTAAGTGGATTGCCTTTTCTTATAGCGCCATTTGCGGCTGCATGGTTTGGCAAACACATTGATCAATTAAAACCATTGCTGGAGCAAGATCCTTTTGCTGTGGAGAACCTGCAGGCAAATATTCATTGGAGCGGCTGGGAATTTTTGCCAGGGCTTTGGTTGATTCTCGTTTTGGTTGTTTCATTTATATGGATAAAGCAAAGGGAATTTATGAAAGCCTTTTATCTTCTGTTTGCAGGTACTGCCATTTATGTTCAGCTGACTTTATTCTTTTTAATAAGCAATATTGAAGGCATTAGCCAGCGTGCTAATATTGAATTCTTTAAAAGCCATTCAAAAGAAGATTGCTACATGGCTACTTATGATTATCTCTCTTATACGTTATTTTTTTATGGAGAAATGAAACCACACACAAACAAGAATTTTTCTGATAAAGAATGGTTGCTGAAAGGCAATATTGATAAACCGGTTTACATTTCATGCCGTGTGGAAAGCAAAGAGCAATTAGCTAAGGATATTCCAGATGCAGTATTTCTTTACAACAGCAATGGTTTTTACTTTTATAAACGTTTGCCTAAGTAAGTTGGCTTGTATAACCCCCATTTTGCAAAACGATATTGCAGACTTACTTTCAAAACACCCAGGCCATAGACTGCACTACGACTGAGATTAATGGATGACGCTTCATCAAAATATTTTGTGGGACAGGTTATCTCAGCAATTTCAAATCCGGCATAAAATATTTGCGCCACCATCTGGTTGTCAAAAATAAAATCATCAGAATTTAGTTCATAAGGGATGGCTTCCAGCACTTCTCTTGAAAAAGCACGGTAACCAGTGTGGTATTCCGACAGTTTTTGGTTGATCAATGTATTCTGAAACAACGTAAGGATTCGGTTGGCTAAATATTTATACCAGGGCATTCCGCCTTTTAAAGCGCCTTTCCCCAAAATTCTTGATCCAAAAACAGCGGGGTACAATCCTTCAGCGATGATATAACTCATGCTGTGAATGAGTTTGGGAGTGTATTGATAATCGGGATGAAGCATTATTACAATGTCGGCACCAATTTCTTTTGCTTTATTATAGCATGATTTCTGGTTCCCGCCATAACCTTTGTTTTTTTCATGTATTACAATATGCTTAATAGAAAGCTGCTCCGCCACCTGCACAGTATTGTCTTTACTGCGGTCATCCACCAGTATTACATCGTCAACTATATCAAAGGGGATTTCCCGGTAAGTTTTTTCAATGGTCTTAGCGGCATTATAGGCCGGGAGAACCACAACTAATTTTTTTCCGAGTATCAATTGATAGAAAATTTGGGATGCAAAAATAGGGATATATATGCTACGGAAAATACGGCTCAAATATGGTGAAATACATTTTTGTAATATTTACAATTAGTTGTTAGCTTTATAGTCTCCATTTAAGGCATTAAATTCTTTCCCTTCGAATACAAATTATTCTACACTCTGGTAACGCACCTTTTTTTTATAGTCCTTAATTATAAACATGAATCATGAAGAAAATCTTCTTTGCTTTATTCCTGTCTCTTTTATTTATTACATGTAAAAAAGATGAGCTAACAGAGCCCGGTGTAATAATCTGTTCTCAAATATGGATGGCCAAAAATCTTGATGTGAGTACCTACAGAAATGGCGATACGATCCCGGAAATAACTGATTACACTGATTGGATAAACACAACTACTGGTGCCTGGTGCTGGTATAATAATGATACTGTAAATGCCGCTTTTGGTAAATTATATAATTGGTATGCTGTAAATGATCCTAGAGGGCTGGCGCCGCAGGGTTGGCATATTGCCAATGAACAGGACTGGCAGGTTTTACAGGATTATGTATACATCAATATAAACAGGGTTAACCTAAATGAGGATCAAAATTTTAAAATGATAATAGGGCTGTTTGGCTTAACAAATTTTTCAAATATTACCAGGGATGTTAATTCAGATTTCACTACCTCACCTCCAGATATTTTCTTACCTGTCGCACTTCACAATTGGATGAATTCTTCAGAAAGTAAAGCAATTTATGTTACGGAACAACGGGGAGATTTACCCAACTTTATTAATTGGCCCAAAGAAACAGGTATTAGTGTACGATGTGTAAAAGATAAATAGGCTATTAAAATATTGAAGCAGTTGCACCGCTATAAGTTAATAAAATCATTGAGAACAACCTCAAATTGAATTAGAAAGCAGGGTATATTTCCAAGTAATTATACAATTATCATGGCAGACATATTTATCAGTTATTCAAGTGAGGATAAGGGTACAGTAAAAAGAATAGCCTCATTGCTGGAAAAGAAGGGATGGACAGTATGGTGGGACAGGCAAATTCCTATCGGGCAAAAATTTGATACTGTTATTGAAAACGAATTGCACAATGCAGCCTGTGTACTGGTTATATGGACAAAACGATCTGTGATTGCTGAATGGGTAAAAAATGAAGCTACTGCTGCAGACAGGGAAGGAAAACTAATTCCTGTAATACTTGAAGATGTAAAAATACCTCTTGCCTTTGAAAGGATTGAATATGCAAAACTCATCAACTGGAATGGAGAAGAAGATCATCCAGAACTGGAGATTCTCTTTAGTTCAATTAATAATGTAATAAAGAAGCAGCCAGGTACGGGTATCAACATCGATAATAATAAAGGTGAAAAAAATAATAAGGAACGAAATGATTTTAAAACCGGTAGTACAGTTAAATATGTTTTAACAGGTGTAGTTATAATTGCATTATTATTACTTGCTTATTTTTTAATGCCACATACAGAAGCTGAAAATAATATCACCATCCGCATTTTTGACTGGAAAAAGAATCCGATAGCACAGGGAGATGTAAAAATTTATTTAAAGGAGTATATACGCACCCAAAGTGTGGATAAGATGGGGCAGGCTCTTTTTACAGAGTTGCCAACGGATATGAATAGTAGTAAAATAAAAATTGAAGTCTCAAGCCCGGGCTATGCCACTAAAAGTTTTGATACAATGCTTGCAGCTTCGGGCTCAAAGTTGATAGAACTAACGCTGCCCTTTATACCAGTAGTACAGATATCAGGCAAAATAAAAACTGCTGCTGAAATGCCGATCAAAGGTGTGGAAGTAAGTGTAGATGGCACGAAATATTATGCACTTTCACTTACAGACGGTACTTATAACCTAAGATTGGAAGAATATACTTTAGGTGATGAAATAAACATTACCACATCGCATGAAAAATATGAGGATAAAACATTTTCGCTCAAAATCAATTCGCCGGATATTAAGAACCAGGATGTTTTCTTAAACCCCATTAAAAAATAAGCGTATGAAAAGCATTATTACCAGCATCTGTTTTTTTATGTCTTTTTTGTGTGCCGTCAATGCACAGGAACTTATTATTAAGGGTAAAATTAAATGTCTCAATAAAAATGAAAGCTCTACAAAAGGAGCAGAAAATATTGTGGTGGTGCCCAGCTTTATGCCTTCGCATGCTACTATCACAACCTCACGGCCTTCCGGCTATTTTGAATTTAATACCGGGCTGCCTATTTCAAAATTGCAGGATAAAGTAATTACAGTATATGCAATATCACATTGCAGTAAATGCAAAGAAATATCACAAAGGGTTTTTATTTCGGAAGACCAGGACAGGAAGAATAAAAATGATAAGAAACAATATGTAACCATTAAAGACTGGATGCTTAAAACCAACTGCAAAGAAGCTGAACTTAAACCTTTTGCTGCAGATAGTGTATTGAGAATAGTCATAAAAGAACCAAACCAGGATCTGAATAAGGTTTCTTCTCTTACTGCTGTAACAGGCGCTCCGGCATTTTTAAACTTTCTAACTAACCTTGTAACTGTAGTGGGTGCAACAGGGGTGCCTACAGGCGACCATTATTTAAAAGCGCTTGATCCAGGAAAAATTAAATACGGCCAATTTTTGTTGGCTTCCCCATTAGTACATTCTGCTAATACTGGATTTAATTTTTCACCTGGCAGGGATATGTCCGAAGCGGTTTTCTGGAATCCTTCTGCCATTGCAATGAGCAGGAAATCATATAATATAAGCTTACTGACCAATATAAAAAATAATATTAAAGCGGGGGCTTTTGCACATATAACTAAAAAGCTTTCTGTTGGTGCCGGGTTTATTCATACAAGGCAGGATGAGTTTAGGGTAGGATATTTTTACCGTAGACAAGACCTTAACAGCTTTATAAATCCAAGACAAGACTCTGCTAAAATGCTGTTGAAAGAATATGCTGCTTTTTTAAGCCCGGTTTTTAAAGTTAATGAGAAGCTTAGTGCAAGCGTGACATTGAAATCTGTGTGGCAAAAATTTAATTACCCGGTAAAATCATCCTTTGATGATTTTATACCCAGCATTATATCTTACGATACAATAGAAAAAAACCATTTTGATATAGATGTTTCTGCTACATATAAAATAAACAGAACTTTCCAGGTTGGGCTAAACTTAATGAATCTTACAGGTAAAAAAATGTATGCTGATGGGTTTAAAAAAGGATGCAATTGCGAAGTAACTTACCAAACACAACGTTCACTTGGTTTTGGTATAACCTATAAATGGAAAAGACTGAATGCAGGGACAGACCTGTTATTTACGAAAGATGGGCTGTATGATGCAGCTTTTGGTGTCAGTTATGTACCATTTAATAATGCATTGCTTTCTGCCGGCATGGCTGTAAAACAAAAAAGTTATTCATTTGCCTTCAGGATAAAACATTTCAGGCTTGCATATATTTATGATAATAACTGGCTTACAAACGATGAAAAAAAGGGTAAGTCTGCTATCCTGAACGGCCGCATTTATGGAGGTTTTATCTTGGATTTTGAAAATTTTAAGAAAAGCTAAGTATTAATTTATTCCATAGATATTTTGATTTAAGATATTCAGTTCAGGAGTTTAAGAATGTTATCAAAGCTGGATGTATTATTACTTTAAGCAAAAAGGTCCAAAAAAATCTTTGCCTTTTCCCTTAATTCCCCTACTTTTGCCGCCCCAAATAGTTCTTAGGAATTTATTCGCTTGGGAGCTGCGGCTACAATTGCCAAGGCGCTATCACCAAAAAAATGTAACACATGGCAAAAGAAATTACTGGCTATGTTAAACTCCAATGTAAAGGAGGACAAGCCAATCCAGCACCGCCAATCGGGCCTGCACTGGGTTCTAAGGGTATCAACATCATGGAGTTCTGCAAACAATTCAATGGCAGAACCCAGGATAAACAAGGGAAAGTTCTTCCCGTTTTAATCACTGTTTTTTCCGACAAATCTTTTGAGTTTGTAATCAAAACTCCTCCGGCTGCCGTTCAGTTAATGGATGCGGCTAAAATTAAAGGTGGAAGTAAAGAGCCAAACCGCCAGAAAGTTGGTAAGGTTACCTGGGCACAGGTGGAAGAAATAGCCAAAGACAAAATGGCCGACCTGAATGCATTTACCCTCAACAGTGCTATGAGCATGGTTGCAGGTACTGCAAGAAGCATGGGCTTAACTGTTGACGGTAAAGCTCCATGGGAAAATTAATATTATCAACTCAAAAATTTTAGACAATGATCACTAAAAAAAGAAAATTAGCCAACGCTAAGGTTGATAGTAACAAAGCTTACTCATTAAAAGAAGCTTCTTCCTTAGTAAAAGAAATAAACACAACAAAATTCGACAGTTCTGTTGATTTGCATATCAAATTAGGAGTTGATCCTAAAAAAGCTGACCAGGCAATACGTGGTACGGTTTCTTTACCACACGGTACTGGTAAAACGAAAAAAGTATTGGTGCTTTGTACTCCTGATAAAGAGGAAGCTGCAAAAAATGCCGGTGCTGATTTTGTTGGCCTGGATGAATTCATTACAAAAATTGAAGGTGGCTGGACTGATGTTGATGTTATCATCGCTACTCCATCTGTAATGCCTAAAATTGGTAAACTGGGTAAAGTATTAGGTCCTCGTAACCTGATGCCAAATCCTAAAACCGGTACAGTAACTAATGATGTAGCTGGTGCAATCACTGAAGTAAAAGGTGGTAAGATTGCTTTCAAGGTTGATAAAGTAGGTATCATACATGCTTCTATTGGCCGTGTTAGTTTCAGCGCTGAAAAAATTGCTGAAAACAGCCAGGAACTTATCAATGCTTTGGTAAAACTGAAACCATCTTCTTCTAAAGGTACTTACCTAAAAGGAGTGAGCATGGCCAGCACCATGAGCCCGGGCATATTGATTGACACAAAATCAGTTTCAAACTAAATTTTTTCTGCCATCCTGAGTTTATCGAAGGAAAGAAAAAATTAAAAAATATTTGTTATGACAAAACAGGAAAAAAACGAAGTGATAGATGTACTGAAAGGCAAATTCAGCCAGTACAACAACTTCTACATTACCGATACAGAAAGTTTAACTGTAGCACAGGTAAGCAATTTACGCAGGCATTGTTTCGACAAGCAGGTGGAAATGAAAGTGGCTAAAAACACTTTGATCAAAAAAGCATTGGAAAGCATCGACGCTGAAAAATACAGCGGCGTATATGATTCACTGCATAAAGTAACTGCATTATTGTTCAGCGAAAACCCTAAAGAACCAGCTTTGATTTTAGCAGGTTTCCGTAAGGAAAGCAAAGGCGAAAAACCAGTACTGAAAGCAGCATTCATTAATGGTGATGTATTTGTAGGTGATAATCAATTGACCACGCTTACTAAGATCAAAACTAAAAATGAATTGATCGGTGAAGTTATCGGGTTGTTACAATCTCCAATACAACGTGTATTGGGTGCGTTGCAAAACAAAGATGCAGCCAAAGAAGCAGAAGTTGTTGCTGAAGTAGCTGCACCAGTTGCAGAAGCAGCGCCAGCAGTTGAAGCTCCTGCAACACCAGAGGCACCAGCCACTGATGCACCTGCAGCAGAATAAATTATTACTCCCGAAACGGAGTTGAAATAATAACCTGGCTGATGGTTCAAATAAAAGGCAGAAACAAATTTTTTTAAACTCTCCGCCGGAGTACAACAACAATGAAGGCGGAAAAAATTTAAACACATGGCAGACGTAAAAGTATTAGCTGAAAATTTAGTAAGCTTAACAGTAAAAGAAGTACAGGAATTAGCAGAATTTCTGAAATCAGAGTACGGTATTGAACCAGCTGCTGCTGCAGTTGTAGTAAGCGATGGTGGTGGCGGTGCTGCTGCTGTTGAAGAAAAAACTTCATTCAACGTAGTATTGAAAAGCGGTGGTGCTAACAAATTAGCGGTTGTTAAGATCGTTAAAGAATTAACTGGCTTAGGCTTGAAAGAAGCTAAAGACTTAGTTGATGGCGCTCCAAAACCAGTTAAAGAAGGTGTTGATAAAGCAACTGCTGAAGAACTGAAAACTAAATTGACTGAAGCTGGTGCTGAAGTTGAGATAGCTTAATTCCTGATTCAATAGAATTATTACAGGCCTCCCGATTTATCGGGAGGTTTTTTGTTTCCGTTTATCCAAAAAAATTTTGTGTATACTTTTTTTTCTCAATATTTACAGCTTTATCAATTCTAAAAAATGCATATGAAATTTTTACATTACTTCAGCACGGTGGCATTGCTTGCAGGCATCGCTTCCTGTAACAATGAAAAGAAAGCCGATGAAATGTCGGGTGTTCGTACTTCTTTTTTTGACGTAACTGCCATGGATTCATCTGTAAAACCAGGTGACGATTTTTTTAAGTATGCCAATGGAACATGGTTAAAGACAGCGAAGATCCCTGACGATCAAAGTGGGTGGGGTAGCTTCTATACTTTGTTTGACGAAAACCAAAAGAGCCTGCGTTCGATATTGGAGGATGCATCTAAGGGAAATCCGGCGAAAGGAACCATGGAGCAAAAACTGGGCGACTATTTTGCCAGTGGTATGGATACGTTGGCAATTGATAAACTCGGATCGGCACCACTAAAAGTTATGCTTGCCAAAATTGATGCATTAAAAGATTATAAAGAGTTTGTGGCCCTGAATGCGGAAGCAGATGCATCTAATGAAGGAAGCACTTTGATGAGCTTAAATGTAAGTAATGATGAGAAGAACAGCAGCAAGAACATTGCGATCTATTCACAAGGAGGTTTAAGCTTGCCTGATAAAGCATACTATACCGGGACGGATAGCGCTACAGTTGCTTCAAGAAAAGCACTTCTTAATTATGCGAAAAAGTTATTTATGCTTACCGGGTCCGATTCGGTTGCTGCTGCAAAAATGGCTACCACGTTACTGGCTCTCGAAACAGAGATCGCAAAATCTCACCGTACACCGGTAGAATTAAGAGATCCGCAAAGTAATTACAATAAAATGGCTGTAGCCGACCTTGATAAAAAAGAGCCGAATCTTGCCTGGTCAAACCATTTTACTAAAATCGGTGTAAAAACAGATAGTATCAATGTTGCACAGCCTGGTTACTACGAAGCACTCAATAAACTGCTGCCATCACAACCTATCGATGCCTGGAAAACTAAGTTCAAATTTGATTATATCTCAGGTAACGCAACATTTCTGTCAAGTGACTTTGTAAAAGCAAGTTTTGAGTTTAACCAAAATTTCAGCGGTGCAAAAAAAGACAGGGACCGTTGGAAGAAAATGGTAGGCCGTGTGAATAATGATGCAGGAGATCTTCTCGGGCAATTATATGTAAAGAAATATTTTACTGAAGCTGCCAAAAAACGTATGGCTGAACTGGTAAACAATTTGCAAAAAGCTTTTGAAGCAAGAATAAAGAGCCTCGATTGGATGAGTGACAGTACCAAGCAACGGTCACTTGTAAAGCTGAATGCTTTTGTCAAAAAAATTGGCTATCCGGATAAGTGGAAGAACTATGATGATGTTAATGTTGATAAGAGTAATTTTTATGCTAATGCTAAGAGTTTTGCAGTTCATAATTTAAAAGAAAGTCTTGCAAAAATTGGAAAGCCTGTTGACAGGATGGAATGGGATATGAATGCTGCAACAGTGAATGCTGGTTACAATCCAGTTAATAATGATATTACTTTCCCTGCAGGGATACTACAGTTTCCTTTCTTTGATGTAAATGCAGATGATGCCATTAACTATGGCGCCATTGGAATGGCTATCGGGCACGAGATGACGCATGGATTTGATGACCAGGGAAGCCAGTACGATGATAAAGGAAATATGCAGAATTGGTGGACAAAGGATGATGCAGCTAAATTCAAGTCAAAAACGGGAATGGTAGTAAAGCAGTACAACGCATTTACAATATTAGATGGCCTGCATGTGAATGGAGAACTTACATTGGGTGAAAACATTGCTGATATAGGTGGGCTTGCCATTGCTTACGATGCATTTAAAATGACAAAGCAGGGACAGGATACAACAAAGATCGATGGCTTTACACCTGACCAGCGCTTCTTTTTCGGTTTTGCCCAGGTATGGCGTGAAATAAGACAGCCTGCAACAATGAGAGTATTGATCAATACAGATCCGCATTCACCAGATATGCACCGTGTAAATGGCGTGCTAATGAACTTTGCACCATTCTATTCGGCATTCAATGTAAAAGAAGGAGATAAAATGTATTTAAAACCCGAAGACAGGGCTAAAATTTGGTAAAAAAAATTTTAGAACTAATAAAAAATCCGCCTTTGATAGGGCGGATTTTTTTTCGAAACTATAAGTAAACCTTATAATTAATTTTTGATGAGTCTTTGCGTAAGGCTTTCATTATTGCTACCGGTAACTTTTACTGCATAAATACCTTTTTGCATGTATTTATTTACAGAATAAGAAGCCTGGTTTGTTTTAGCTGAATGTATCACCGCTCCTTGTGCATTGATTATTTCAACTGTTGCAGGTAAAAATTTTGCCGGAAGTGTTATTTTAAACTCTTCATTTGCCGGGTTTGGATATACACTAAAGCCAAAGTCACTTTGGTTTTTCAGCATTACCGTTTCAGAATAAGAAAAACTTCCTGATACTTCTGTTGATTTTATTCTGTAGAAAGAAACGCCTTTAAGAGCAGCAGCATCACTAAATGAATAATTATTAATTGGTAATTGTTTACCGCTGACTGTTGTTACATCGGTAAAATTTCTGCTGTCATTGCTTTTTTGAATTGTATATTTTATTGTACCGATTTCTGAACTTGTTGTCCATTTGAGCTGGCAACTGCTTCCGGCCAGTGATGCACTAAAATTAGTAAGTTTTACGGGCACTACACCTATGGTAGCAATTACACAACCGCTGGTTGCTCCGCTGATATTAGAAGCATATACAAGTGGTGTATTACATGGTACACAGGTAAACGCATCGCCTGTACCTGGCCCACCTAATGTACCTGAAATAACAGTGCTGGTAATAATAGTTAATGGTGTACCACCATAAATATTAACCAGTACACCTTCGGGCCAGCCTAAAAGCAATACACCACAACCACTTGGGCATTGCGGATACAAGCTTTGATAAGCAAATGCTCCCGGAGGGCATTGTGCTTTTACAGGTGCCTGGATGAAGGCCACTGCAAGCAGGATTAATGTTAAAAACTTTTTCATGATTGTTGGATTTGTTTTTATCCCTTTTCATAAAACAGCGCTGCCGGAGATAAGTAGTTTGGTTTAGATTATCTGTATGGCTTTGCAAGAATTCACAAAAAAGGAACCTCTTGTAACACTCAATAACGTAACAATACGTCGTATAATTGTGTAAGAGGAGATTTTATATGGGAGTTTAGCTATAAAATACCTTAAAGGCCCTGAAATTCCCTCTTAGTAGGGTCATTTTGCTTTTTTTGTATAAAAAAGAAGGCCATGTGAAAAACAGGTGCAGAAGTTTACCTGCCATTCAACCTCTGAAAACCAATAGTTTGAACAAAAAATCCGCATTTTATCAAAAATCAAACCAAAAACTTAAAATTTCAATCGAAGATGTTCAATTTTTGAATTTATATCCCTACCTTTGCAATCCTTTAATTTCGGCTTGGTGCATTTAGCTGTTTCCGAGTAAAAATTAAAGACCCTTCTCAGCTATAAAACGTTTTATAACAAATATGTCTGCAACAAAAACACCTGCTGCTCAGCGTATCAATTTTGGAAAAGTTGAACTCTTAGCAGAAACCCCCGATTTGCTCGGAATCCAAATTCAGTCTTTTAAAGATTTCTTCCAGTTGGAAACAACGCCTGATAAGCGTAATGTGGAAGGATTGTTTCGTGTGTTCAAGGAAAATTTTCCTATTACTGATACCCGTAACATCTTCGTACTGGAATTCTTAGACTACTTTGTTGATCCTCCACGCTACACCATTGATGAGTGTATCGAAAGGGGACTCACCTATGCTGTTCCATTAAAAGCGAAACTCAGGTTGAGCTGTAATGATGAAGAGCATGTGGATTTCCAAACCATTGTTCAGGATGTGTTCCTTGGTAACATCCCTTACATGACGCCACGTGGTACTTTTGTTATCAATGGTGCTGAAAGGGTAGTGGTAAGCCAGCTTCACCGTTCACCCGGTGTATTCTTTGGCCAATCTGTTCACCCGAACGGAACCAAGATCTACTCTGCAAGGGTAATTCCTTTCAAAGGAGCCTGGATGGAGTTTGCTACTGATATCAATAATGTAATGTATGCTTACATTGACCGTAAGAAAAAATTCCCCGTAACTACTTTGTTACGTTCTATCGGTTTCGAAACTGATAAGGATATCCTGGAATTATTCGGTATGGCCGATGAAGTAAAGGTTGATAAAAAGAGCCTGGCAAAATTTGTTGGCAAAAAGCTTGCGGCCCGTGTACTTCGTACCTGGGTAGAAGACTTTGTGGATGAAGATACAGGTGAAGTGGTAAGTCTTGAGCGTAATGAAATTGTTTTAGAAAGAGATACGGTTCTTGACGAGTCAAATATTGCGATGATCGCTGATATGGATGTTAAGAGTGTGTTTATACAAAAAGAAGAGGTAAGTGGTGATTACGCTATCATTTACAATACTTTAAATAAAGATACTTCTAACAGTGAACTGGAAGCGGTGCAGCATATTTACCGCCAACTTCGTGGCGCTGACGCTCCTGATAATGAAACGGCCCGTGGTATTATTGATAAGTTGTTCTTCAGTGATAAGCGTTATGATCTGGGCGAAGTAGGTCGTTATAAAATTAACCGTCGCCTTGGCCTTAATTTCCCAATTGAGAAGAAAGTATTGACTAAAGATGATATCATCTCCATTATTAAAACATTGGTACAATTAACTAATGGTAAGAGTGAGGTAGATGATATTGACCACTTAAGTAACCGTCGTGTTCGTACAGTAGGTGAGCAGTTATATGCTCAGTTTGGTGTTGGCCTGGCACGTATGGCCCGTACTATCCGTGAAAGGATGAACGTAAGGGATAACGAGGTATTTACCCCAGTTGATCTGATCAATGCAAGGACCTTATCTTCTGTTATCAATTCATTCTTTGGTACATCACAGTTATCACAATTCTTAGATCAGACAAATCCATTGTCTGAAATAACACATAAACGTCGTATCTCAGCACTTGGGCCCGGTGGTTTAAGCAGGGAAAGAGCTGGCTTTGAGGTTCGTGACGTTCACTACTCTCACTATGGCCGTTTGTGTACTATCGAAACGCCGGAAGGACCAAACATTGGTTTGATATCTACACTGTGTGTACATGCCAAGATCAATGAAATGGGCTTTATCGAAACTCCTTATCATAAAGTAACAGATGGTAAGGCTGATCTGAAGAAGATCACTTTCCTTAGTGCAGAAGAAGAAGATACGGCTAAGATTGCCCAGGCAAATATCCCGATGGATGAAAAAGGCAATTTCGTAGAAGAAAAAATTAAGAGCCGCCAGACAGGTGACTTCCCGATATTGGATAAGCACGAGGTAGAATTCATGGATGTTGCCCCCAACCAGATCGTTGGTTTGAGTGCTTCTATGATTCCGTTCCTTGAGCATGATGATGCCAACAGGGCACTGATGGGATCAAACATGCAACGCCAGGCAGTTCCATTGGTTCGTCTTGACCCACCAATTGTAGGTACTGGTTTAGAAGGAAAAGCAGCCCGTGATGCAAGGATCCAATTGCACGCAGAAGGTACTGGTGTGGTTGAATACGTTGATGCAAATGAAATTCATGTTCGCTATAACAGGAGTGAAATGCAACAGCTGGTAAGCTTTGAAGATGATCTGAAAGTTTATAAGATCACCAAGTTCATCCGTACAAACCAGGAAACCTGTATCAATCTTCGCCCTGCGGTAACAAAGGGACAGAAAGTTACTGAAGGCGACTTCCTTACTGAAGGTTATGCAACCAAAGGTGGTGAATTGGCTCTTGGCCGTAACCTGAAAGTGGCATTCATGCCATGGAAAGGGTACAACTTCGAGGATGCGATCGTGATATCTGAAAAAGTAGTAAAAGAAGATCTGTTTACGTCTATACATATCAGTGAATTTGAAACTGAAGTACGTGATACTAAATTAGGTGAGGAAGAGCTGACCCCGGATATTCCAAACGTAAGTGAGGAAGCAACAAAAGACCTGGATCAGAATGGTATCATCCGTATTGGTGCACATATTAAAGAAGGCGATATCATCATTGGTAAGATCACTCCAAAAGGTGAAAGCGATCCAACTCCTGAAGAGAAGTTGCTACGTGCCATCTTTGGTGACAAAGCTGGTGATGCAAAAGATGCTTCTTTAAAAGCGCCGAGTGGAACTGAAGGTGTTGTTATCAACAAAAAATTATTCCAGCGTGCTAAGAAAGATAAGAATGCTAAAGTAAGAGAGAAGGCAAGTTTAGAGAAGATTGAAAAGACGCATGAAAAGAATGAAACTGACATTCTTGAAATGCTTATCAACAAACTTCAGACTTTGTTGAAAGACAAATCTTCTGCTGGCGTTAGCAACAACTTTGGTGAGGTATTGATTGGCAAAGGCGCTAAGTTCAACCAAAAGAACCTCAGCAATATCGACTTCCTTAATGTAAATCCTTTGGGATGGACAGGCGAAGCAAAAACTGATGAGTTCATTAATATTCTTCTGCATAACTACACAATCCGCTACAATGAAGAATTGGGTCGTTACAAGAGGGAAAAATTCAACATCAGTATTGGTGATGAGTTACCTGCAGGTGTATTGAAACTTGCTAAAGTTTATTTAGCTGTTAAGCGTAAACTGAAAGTAGGTGATAAAATGGCGGGTCGTCACGGTAACAAAGGTATTGTTGCCAAGATCGTTCGCCAGGAAGATATGCCTTTCCTTGAAGATGGAACACCGGTTGATATTGTATTGAATCCATTGGGTGTACCTAGTCGTATGAATCTTGGACAGATATATGAAACTGTTCTTGGTTGGGCTGGTGAAAAATTAGGATTGAAATTCGCTACGCCGATATTTGACGGTGCAAGCACAGAGGAGATCGCAGACTATATTGAAAAAGCAGGCTTACCTAAATTTGGCCATACATATCTATATGATGGAGAAACGGGCGACCGCTTTGATCAGAAAGCAACTGTTGGTATCATCTATGTAATTAAACTTCACCATATGGTGGATGATAAGATGCATGCCCGTTCAATCGGACCATACTCTCTTATTACGCAACAGCCTTTGGGTGGTAAAGCTCAATTCGGTGGTCAGCGTTTTGGTGAAATGGAAGTATGGGCATTGGAAGCATACGGTGCATCTAACATATTGCAGGAATTGTTGACGCTTAAATCTGATGATATCATCGGAAGGGCTAAAACATACGAAGCAATTGTGAAAGGAGAGAACATTCCTAAACCAGGTATTCCTGAATCATTCAATGTATTGGTGCATGAACTAAGAGGCTTAGGATTGGATCTGAATTTTGAGTAGTCAATGGGCAATGGTGAATGGTCAATGTGGCCAGTATTCACCTTTGACAATTCATCATTCACGACTAACATTTAAAAACTACAAACAGTAAACTGAATATGGCATTCAAAAAAGAAAACCGCCCCCGGGCAACTTTCTCACAAATCACTATTGGTTTGGCTTCTCCCGACAGCATTTTGGAAAAAAGCTTTGGTGAAGTTTTAAAGCCTGAAACGATCAACTACCGTACTTACAAACCTGAAAGAGATGGTTTGTTTTGCGAAAGGATCTTTGGGCCAGTAAAAGATTATGAATGTGCCTGCGGAAAGTATAAGCGTATCCGTTATAAAGGTATTGTGTGCGACCGTTGCGGTGTGGAAGTAACAGAGAAGAAAGTACGTCGTGAAAGAATGGGCCACATTAAACTGGTGGTTCCTGTAGTTCATATCTGGTACTTCAAATCATTACCAAATAAAATAGGTTACCTGTTGGGTATGAGCTCTAAGAAATTAGAGACGATCGTTTACTACGAACGTTTTGTGGTAATTCAATCTGGTATCCGTGCAGATAAAGGACAAAACTTTGGCGATTTGCTTACCGAAGAAGAATACCTTGATATTTTAGATGCATTGCCAAAAGATAACCAGCATTTGCCGGATGAAGATCCAAACAAATTCATCGCCAAGATGGGTGCCCTTTCCAGCACAGTGGGATCCGAAGCTTGGAATTCACGTGACTTGAAGTCGCGGCC